>TARA_R110002110_G_scaffold408762_1_pt1 | contig 13046 bp, 12 predicted proteins | sample TARA_R110002110 | Tara Oceans TARA_R110002110 (sample SAMEA4397330) | marine metagenome | biome: Polar Biome; feature: [SRF] surface water layer (ENVO:00010504); material: water (ENVO:00002006), including particulate matter (ENVO:01000060) such as... | depth 5 m
GTCACTGACCTGGGTGGAAGGGGGCGGATGCAGGGGCGCTTACGGTCCGGCGTTCGATGCCCAACCCCATCGCCACCACGCGGCGCAACTCGCCCTGGGCCTGCACGACCGGTTGCGGGTCCGCGGCGGGCAGGACCAGCCGTGGCAGGAGGCGGCGGCCTTTTATGTACCTCCCGACGTGCCGCACGAGTTCGACGCCGGCGATACGCCCTGCGCGCTGCTGTACCTGGACCCCGAAGGCCGGGAGTGCGAGGACGCATGCCACCGATTCGGCGGTGGCCGAATCCGGCTGCTCGACAATCGCGAGCTACCCCTTGCGACGCTGCGACGCCTTGCCAACGGCGGTGGCAGTCCCGCCGATGCCGAACAGGCCTGCCGCGAGCTGCTGGGTCAGGGGGTATCCACGCTGCGGCGCAACCTGGACCCGCGCCTGCAGCGCGCGCTGACGTGGCTGGACGAACATCTCGACGACGAGCTGGGAAACCGCGCCGTGGCCAGCGCCGCCGGCGTGTCCGAAAGCTGGCTGTCTCACCATTTCGGGGACCGGGTCGGCGTGCCCATTCGCCGCTATGTGCTCTGGCGCCGATTGCGCCTGGCCATCAAGGCCGCCCTGGACGGCGACTCGCTGACGGACGCCGCCCATGCCGCCGGTTTCTCGGACTCGGCCCACCTGACCCGAACATTCCGCGAAACTTTCGGCGTTGCCCCCTCGTTCTTGTTCGGAGACCGTCAGGCAATCCGAGTCCACTTTATAAGCTAACCCCAAAACTTCTGCCGACTGGTGAAATTTTCGGGCCAGAACATGACAATGCAAGTCGATGTCGAGCCCAGGGAACAATGCAAGGCGCGGTTGCAGGGCTGATGAACAATGCAAGGCGCGGTTGCAGGGCTGATGAACGATGCATATCAGCTCAAGTAACACGCACTGTATCGCGCGGCGATTTTTTTGCAACGCTACCCGTTTTCACCGGACCTGCCTTCGAGTCGCGGCTCGTGTCGCCATGCCCCGGCGGCATCGCGCAGTACTTGGTAGGCGGTGTGCAGGAACACGGCAGCCACGGCGCTGGCGACGACGATATCCGGCCAGAAGGAATCGAGCGCGATGACCAGTCCCCCGGCGACTATGACCCCCAGGTTGCCGAGCACATCGTTGCGTGAGCACAGCCAGACCGAGCGCATATTCACATCTTCGCCTCGGTGCTTCATCAGCAGAATGAAACAGATCAGGTTGCCGATAAGAGCCGCGCCGGCGACCGCCATCATCGCCGGGCCGATGGGCTGCGGCTTCCCCAGCAAGCTGGCGACGATGGAGGCCACAATGCCGATGCCGAAGGCCAGCTGAATCAGCCCCTTCGCGAACGCGGCGCCAGCCCTCCAGCGTTGGCTGCGGGCGACAACAAACAGGCTTATGCCGTACACCAACGTATCGCCGAGATTGTCGGCGGAGTCTGCGATCAGCGCCTTGGAGTCCACCAATACCCCGGCCGTCAGCTCCCCGGCGAACATCAGGGCATTGATCCACAGAACGGCGTACAGGGTTTTTCGCCGCTCGCCAGCGGCCAGGCTTTTCGCGGTTTCGTCGTCACAGCAGCCACTGCTCATCGTTTTATCTCCTGATCATCCTTGTGGCGGCTTTGAGGTCTGGCCACGATTCATGTTTATGTCGAGCACCGCATAAACATGAATGGTGGCCGGGGGTCTAGTAAATAAAATTACGAATCACATTCTAAATGTATTAGGGCATCTCTGACTAATTACAGCTTTCCTTCATAATAGTCCCACCGCCACTGTGAGCAGGATGACATGCGCCAAGATTCCTTTTCCGATGCCGGATTCGAGAAGTACCGGAAGAAAACCCGCAAAGACCAGTTTTCTGAAGAGATGGAGACAATCATTCCCTGGCAGGAACTGGCCGAGGCCATTGGACCGTTCTGTCCCAAACCCGAAGGCGCCGGTCGGCGGCCTATCGGCATTGAACGCATGCTGCGCATTCGGTTCATCCAGCGCGGGTTCAATCTGTCCGATCCAGCTGCCGAAGAGGCCCGCTACGACTCCCACTCGCTGCGCCAGTTTGTCGGTATCGATCTCGGCAGAGAGCCAGTTCCGGACGAAACCACCATCTGTAAGTTTCGCCACCTGATGGAGAAGCACAATCTGGGCGATCAGCTGCTCCACCTGGTGAATCAGTATTTACAGGAGAATGGCCTGAAGGTATCCCGAGGCACTATTGTCGACGCCAGCATCATCAGCGCACCGAGTTCCACCAAGAACAAGAAGAAGGAACGCGAGCCTGACATGCACTCCACCCGCAAAGGGAATCAATGGTACTTCGGGATGAAGGCCCACATCGGCGTCGACAGTCGCACCAGGCTTATCCACTCGGTGGCCGCCACTCCGGCCAATGTCGACGACTCTCAGGTGCTGCCCGACCTGCTTCATGGCGAGGAGACTCGCGTTTGGGGCGATTCCGCTTACACAGGCCAGAAGCACGCGATGACTGACTGTGCACCCCAGGCTAGGGACTTTACGCAGGCAAAGGGTAGCCGGAATCGCAAACTGACCGAAACAGAGCGCGCCAAGAAACGGAACATGTCTCGCGTCAGAGCCAAGGTAGAGCATCAGTTTGGCATCATCAAACGCCAGTTTGGATTTTTCCAAGGTTCGATACCGCGGTCTGGAAAAAAATGCTCATCGACTGTTGTTGGCCTGTGCGCTGAGTAACTTGGTGATTGCCAAACGAGTGCTGCTGAAGCGAAACGTATCGCGATTGCAGGCAAGTTGTGCCTGAAATACGGCAACTGGGAGAGGATTTCCATGTGCTGCGCCGTTCAGTGCCCTTTTAACTGATTTTTTTCGTCCAAAATCCCGAGTATTTCAGCATGGCGGTAAAATGTTTCATGGGCCTTTTCAAATTTCACCGGTTAATCAGATGAGCCCTAAAAGTAAAAAAAGCGCATCACGTTTTTCATAGGTTGTCTCCCAGTAATGTGGGTACGAGACCTGGAAGTACCGCCGCCCGATTCCGAAAGTATGGATCGTACCGGACGGCGACGACGCATTACGCTTTCGGCGGTGGTGTCGGTGCTCCCTTGGGCAGACCGCGTCCTCGCCATAGCATGAAGATTGCCGGGTACACCACCAGCACCATCAACAGCGCAGAAATCACTCCACCGACCATGGGCGCGGCGATGCGCTGCATCACGTCTGCGCCGGTACCGCTGGCAAACAGGATCGGCACCAACCCGATAAAGGTCGACAGCCCGGTCATCAGCATGGGCCGGATGCGTTGACCGGCGCCGCTCTGGACGACTTCGGTCATATCTCCACGGGTATTGAGTCGGCGCTCCATCTCCCTGTCCCGCCAGGCGATGTCCAAATACACCATCATCAGCAACCCTAGTTCCACGGCGAGCCCCGCCACGGCAATCATGCCCACCCAGACGGCGACACTGAGGTTAAAGTCCAGCCACCACATCAGCCAGACGGCCCCGCTCAGCGAAATGGGCACACTCAGCATCACCAACAGGGTCTCAATGAGAGAGTCTCGGTGCATAAAGAGCATGAAGAAAATCAGGAACAGCGTGACCGGAACCAGCAATTGGAGCTTGGCTTTGGCCCGTTCGAAATACTGGAACTGCCCCGCCCAGGCCAGCCGGTAACCGTCCGGCACATCGACCTGATCGGCAACCACCTGCTTGGCCTGCTCGACATAATCGGCAATACCGACTTCGCTTTTGACGTCCACAAAGACGAATCCCACAAGTTGCCCATCCTCACTGCGAATGGATGGCGGCCCGGTCTGAAACTCAATGTCCGCCACCTGGGCGATGGGAATCTGCGCCCCTGATGGAGTGGGCACCAGTACTCGCTCCAGTGCTTCCACGTTGTCGCGGTAATCCCGGGCGTAGCGCACCAAGATGTTGTAGCGCTCGCGTCCCTCCACCGTTTGCGATACCACAGTCCCTCCCATGGCCGCCATGATCACCCGTTCCACATCGCCAACGTTGAGGCCAAAGCGAGCCGCAGCACTTCGGTTGACGGTGAAATCCAGAAAGTACCCACCCGTGCTGCGCTCGGCAAAGGCGCTGCGGGTGGCATCGGCGGTGCGCTCATCCTCCTGCAACGCTTTTTCAATGGCGATGCCCGTTTTTTCGATAGTGGCCAGGTCCGGACCAAACACCTTGATGCCCAACGCTGAACGAATACCGGTTGCGAGCATTTCGGTGCGAGTCTGGATCGGCATCCAGAAGATATTGGGCATTCCCGGAAACTTGAGTTTCGAGTCCATCTCCTGAATCAGACTGTCCCAAGTCATGCCCTCGCGCCACTGGTTCTCCGGTTTCAAGGTAATGACCGTTTCCACCATGGACAAGGGCGCGGGATCGGTCGCGCTGGTGGAGCGACCGACCTTGCCGAAGACCTGCTCCACTTCGGGAATGTCGGCAATGATCCGGTCCATGGTCTGCAGGGTCTGGGTGGCCTCGGAAATGGACATCCCGGGCAGCGCCGTGGGCACAAAGAGAATCGACCCCTCGTTCAGAGGTGGCATAAACTCGTTGCCCAATTGCCGGAAGGGAATAATCGTGATGAACAATAGCAACACCGCTCCCGCGATGACTCCCCACCGAAAACGTGCGGCGAAAGCCACCACAGGCCGGTACGCAGCCACCAGCCACTGGTTCAACTGACTGCGATCAGCACGGATCTTGCCACGAATCAGCCATACCGCGAGGGCCGGCACCAGAGTGATGGACAGGAGCGCCGCAAATGCCATGGAATAGGTCTTGGTAAAAGCCAGCGGCTTGAACATGCGCCCTTCTGTGCCTTCCAGGACGAACACCGGCATAAAGGAGATGGTGATAATCGCCAGCGAGAAAAAGATGCTGGGCCCCACCTGCTGCATCGCCTCGATAATCACGTCCTGTCGGGACTTGGCCTTCTCCTCGGGATCGGCATCGTCACTCTCCCACCGGGCTAACCGTTTGTGGATATTGTCGATAATCACAATCGCTGCATCCAGCATGGCGCCAATGGCCACCGCAATGCCTCCCAAAGACATGATGTTGACGGTCAACCCCTGAAAATACATGGGAATGAAGGAGATCAGCACCGCCACCGGAAGGGTAATCGCGGCCACCAGCGTAGAGCGCACGTGCAACAGAAAAACGCCAATAATGAGGGAGACAATCAGGATCTCCTTAATCAATGTCGAGGTCAGCGTGTCAACGGCTTCGTTGATCAGAATCGAGCGATCATAGACCGGCACAATTTCGACACCTTCAGGGAGCCCGGGTTTGATCTCTTCCAGGCGTTGTTTGACCTTGTCGATCACCTCCAGGGCGGGGCAACACCTCACCCCGGCGACGTGCCAGTAGCTCCAAAAGACAAAACTCCTTATAGCTGAGATTGATTTTCTTGCCCGCGCGTGTGACACGGTGTTTGGGTAGGTCGAGGGTGAGATTGGCGACCTGGAGCTGCTCCGACAGGGAGGGTGTGGCGCTCCGGCGCAGCAGTGTACGCACCCGGGCTAACAGCTCGGCAAAGGCGAAAGGCTTAACCAGATAGTCGTCAGCACCCAGCTCCAGGCCTTTGACGCGATCATCTACGGAATCTCGTGCAGTAAGAAACAGCACCGGGGTCTGGCGGCCGGCTTCGCGCAAGGACTGGACGATACGCCAGCCGTTCACATCCGGCAGCATGACATCTAGGATAATCAGGTCAAAGGACTCCGTCATGGCTAGGTGATGCCCGTCGAGCCCGTTGCGAGCCAAGTCTACGATAAGGCTGGCCTCAGCCAGTCCCTGACGCAGATAGTCGCCAGTCTTTACTTCGTCCTCCACAACCAACAGTCGCATTGTGTACCTCTCAGGCTCGGTATCGGCTCACTCTATCCGGCTGTTCCCAACAGCAAGATTACACGATGATTACACCATTGTAATGAAAAGGTCATCTGACCGACAGGGCTTACTCCTTAAATTGGGTTGCGCATTCCTGAAGCGCCGTTCCGCGAAAGGAAACCCGATAGTGACAAAGACCAAAGAAGACAACTATGTACCCGCACTCAAGTTTCATTTTCTGACCCCGGTGTATGATCTGGTGGTCCGGAGTACGACGCGAGAGCGGCGCTTCAAGCAGGCGCTGATCGCGCAGGCCGCTGTTCGGCCTGGCCAGCGGGTGCTCGATCTGGCTTGCGGTACCGGCACCCTATCAATCTGGGCGAAACAGCGGCAGCCAAGTGCGGAACTGGTCGGTGTCGATGGCGACCCAGCTATCTTGGGTATCGCTGAACGAAAGGCCAAGGCCGCAGGCGTCGCGGTCGTCTTCGACCAGGCCATGTCGTATGCACTGCCCTACCCCGATGCTCATTTCGACCGCGTCCTAACCAGCCTCTTCTTTCATCACTTGAGCTGGGAAGATAAACAGCGTACTGCCCGGGAGTTGTTGCGTGTGCTCAAGCCGGGTGGCGAACTGCATGTTGCCGACTGGGGGAAGCCAGCCAACGGGCTAATGAGGGTTTTGTACCTGCCGGTGCAGTGGTTGGATGGTTATTCCAACACCGAGGAGAACGCGAAAGGCCGTTTGATGCCGATGTTCAAGGCGACAGGCTTTATCGACGTCCAGGAACGTGACCATTTCAATACCTTGTTGGGGACACTGCGGCTATTTACCGCCGTCAGGCCTCTCCCCGAAAAGATTCAGGAGCAGTTAAGTTCATGAAGCCATCCATTCCTCCATTAGCCATGCCCATCGGCCTTAAACGGCGCCGTTTCGTTCAAGGACTGACGGGCGGGGGTGTGCTGGCCGCCTTTCCAGCGCTACTCCAGGCCGCCGGTAGTACGGGGAGAGCGTCGACCCATACCGGTTCGGCACCTGTGCTCAGTGGCCGGGAAATTGATCTGGTGATCGCCGAGACGCCAGTCAACTTCACCGGCAAGGTCCGCAGGGCGACCACCATCAATGGTTCCATCCCCGCCCCGACGTTGCGACTGCGTGAGGGCGATGAAGTCACCATTCGGGTTACCAACCGGTTGCCCGTCGACACCTCCATTCATTGGCACGGCATTATCCTGCCTTTTCAGATGGACGGCGTACCGGGCATCAGTTTTCCGGGGATCGCACCGGGAGAGACCTTTGTGTACCGGTTCAAGCTTCAACAGAGCGGCACTTACTGGTATCACTCACACAGCGGTTTTCAAGAGATGACCGGCATGTACGGCGCGATGATCATCGAGCCTCGCGCAGGTGAGGCTATCCGCGCCGACCGGGACTACGTGGTGCAGCTCTCTGACTGGACTGACGAAGATCCAATGCGGGCCTTCAGCAAGCTGAAGATTCAGAGTGATGTCTACAACTTCAACCAACCCACGGTCGGCGATTTCTTTCGCGACGTTTCTGCGCTGGGTTTGGCAGGTGCTGTCGACAAGCGTCAAATGTGGAATCAGATGCGCATGAGCCCCACGGATCTGGCCGATCTGTCCGACGCCACCCTCACTTATCTGATGAACGGCCGTACACCGGCGGGAAACTGGACCGGCCTATTCGCCCGCGGAGAGCGGGTTCGCTTGCGCTTTATCAATGGCGCGGGCAACAGTTTTTACGATGTGCGCATTCCCGGCCTGAAAATGATGGTCGTACAGGCTGACGGACAAGACGTCGAGCCGGTGTCCGTCGACGAGTTCCGTTTCGGGCCCGGGGAAACCTATGATGTGCTGGTGCACCCCAAGGACGATGCCCATACGATCTTTGCGCAAAGCATGGAGCGCACCGGCTATGCCCACGGCACCCTGGCGGTACGGCAAGGGTTGACAGCACCGGTACCGGCACTCGACCCGGTCGAATGGCTGACCATGGCCGATATGATGGGCCGGATGGACCATGGCGGCATGGGACATGGTGCGATGCAGCAAGGCATCGACCCGGGAACGGATCATGCCTTGATGAACCATGGTGGTATGGCAATGGACCACAGCCAGCACGCCATGCCCTACAACCCATTGGCCAAGCCCTCCCAACGTGTGCATCACGCGCGCAGCGAGTACGGGCCGTCCGTGGACATGCGTGTCGATACTCCGCGCACAAACCTGGACGATCCGGGCATTGGCCTGCGAAACAATAGCCGCCGCGTGCTGACGCTTGCCGATCTGAAGACCATCGGCGGTCCACTCGATGCGCGCCTGCCCGAGCGTGAGATAGAATTGCACTTGACCGGCAATATGGAGCGTTACAGCTGGTCATTTGACGGCCTGGAATTCGGTCGCAGCTCGCCGGTATCGATGAAACATGGCGAGCGAGTGCGGGTGATCCTGCAAAACGACACCATGATGACCCATCCCATGCACCTGCATGGTATGTGGAGCGAGCAGGAAAACGATCAGGGCGAGTTTATGGCGCGCCGTCACACCATTCCGGTTCAGCCGGCACAACGTATAAGCTTCCTAACCACCCCAAACGATCTGGGTCGCTGGGCCTGGCATTGCCATCTCCTGTTTCATATGGACGCCGGAATGTTCCGGGAGGTGCTGGTATCATGACAAATATTTCTTTCTTCAAAGTCTCTCGGGAAGTAGGGGTGGCCGGCAGCTTGCTGGTGCTGTCCATCGGAGCCTTGGCGCAGCAAAATGATCCTCACGCAGCTCATGGAGCACAGGCTGCTGAACCGTCACCTACTCCCCAAGAGCGCAATGTCTTTGATATAGAGAACGACCCAATCCGCGCGCAAGGTGGATTTGCGCCCGAGGACGCACGCGATCCCCATGCCTACTCCGGCGGCCATACCCTGTCCGAAGGGCCCTATGCTCTGCCGGGTGCCCGGCAATTGCAGCTGGCGGATGAGCATAAATTTTGGGCAGTGCTGGGTGATCGTTTGGAATACGACACGGACAGCGAAGCCACCACTTTTGATCTTCAGGGCTGGTACGGCACTACCTACGACCGCTTTGCGATCAAGCTCGAAGGCGAAGCCGCTGCAGGGCGTCTGGAGGAAAGCGAGACCGAGCTGCTCTGGAGCCACGCCTTAAACGCCTATTTCGACACCCAATTGGGTGTGCGCTTCGATCAACTCGAAGAAGGGGAAAATCGCCAATGGCTCGCCCTAGGACTTCAGGGCCTGGCCCCCTACTGGTTCGAGCTGGATGCGACCGCCTACCTGGGAGACGGGGGCCGCTCGGCCCTGTCCTTCGAGGCCGAATACGAATTGTTGTTCACCCAGCGCTTGATCTTACAACCGCGTGCCGAGCTGACCTTCTATGGCAAGGACGACACAGATAACCAGTTGGGGAGCGGACTGTCGGATACCGCTCTGGGACTGCGACTGCGCTATGAGTTCTCGCGCCAGTTTGCCCCCTACATCGGTGTCGAGTGGACCGGAAAATATGGCGGCACCGCCGATTGGGCACGGGCGAGTAACGAGACTGTACGCGATACCCTCTATGTTGCCGGCATCCGGTTCTGGTTCTGATACAGTAGCTAGCTGTAGCCACTCACTTTTATCACAACAGATTTACTAAAACTAAGGAGTCACACCATGAAACACAAATCTCTCTCTTGGCAGGTCGCTTTTCCGGTGCTATTGGTGGCTCTTTCCGCCCAGGCGCACGATCCCGCGGAACACATGAAGGGATCCGAAAAACCGGACTGTGCGGTGATGAAGGACATGGACCATTCCAAGATGGACATGAATGACCCGGTCACGCAGGCCATGATGCAGAAATGCATGGACGAACTGCATCAGGATGAGGCCGGCTCGAATGACTCCCATGCCGATCACACTCGGCACGATGACAACGGCAAGTCGGAGAGCACGTCCAAGTAAAAGCGCTAAAAGCAATTAAACCATAGACGGAATCCATCCCCTGAAGGAATCAACATGGCTCTCCCAAGTATCCTGTCCTGCATCAAATGCCTCGCCGGTGCGGCAGGCGTGGCTGCGGCGGCAAGTGCGGTATTCCTCTACTCGGGCCTCTACCCTATGGGTGCGGATGACCGCCATACCGCTCTGACCTATTGGGCGCTGGAAACGTTGCGGGAGCGGTCCATCGCCAGGGCTTCGGCCGGTATCGAAGTCCCAGGGAACCTGGATACGCCAGAACGCCTACTGGCTGGCGGTGCCGACTACAATGACATGTGTGCGGGTTGTCATCTCAAGCCCGGCAAAACCGAGAGCGATTACACGCTCGGTCTCTATCCAGCTCCGCCTAATCTGACACTGCAGATCCGAAGCGACGGAGATGCGGAGGTACAGGCCAGCCGTCGTTTCTGGGTCATCAAGCACGGCATAAAGGCTTCCGGCATGCCGGCCTGGGGGCCGGGGCACGACGATGAACGGATCTGGAGCATGGTGGCTTTCTTGCAGCGGCTTCCTGATTTGTCGCCCGGCCAATACCAAATTTTGACCGCCCGAGGTGACGATGACACCGGACATCACTGACATTAGGCTCACGGACGAAGAATCACCATATTGCAATTAATCAGTTCGCATCCAGATTTATTTCTACGGTGGCCAATAGTTTGCATACCACCTGGACCGACCAAAAGGTGCGGGTTGCTTCAAAGAGACGACGTTTATGCAGATCAGAACCTTGGAAGATGTGCTGCACTGGACTACAGCGTACCACCAACGCTTCAGCGACGGTCTGGCTTACAAGCTCGAACGGGAAGAAAAAGGTGTCGTCAGTCTGCTGCTGGATTATCTGGCAAAGCACGAACACACTCTCGCCCAGCTGATACGTCAGTTGGAACAAACGACCGATGCTAAAGTATTGAGTACGCTCTGTTACGAGTATTTGGAAACGCGTCCTGTTTTCCAGACTCAACACAGCGAAGAGGATTTCGCTGAGCTAAATGTGGAAGACATTTTGGTAACATTGGTAGGTGAACACCAGCAACTTATCGAACTTTATCGCTTTCTATATTGGCGGGCCGAAACCGTCCTGGCGCAGGATCTTCTTAAACAGCTGCTGACGTTGGAAGAGCATCAAGTCCTGAAAATTATTCAGTCGTCGAGCCATTCATAAGGGCCGAAGATGGATAGACTTACTGTGGCATTGACGACAGAGATCTGATCATAGGCTATTCTCAGGCTTACGATTCCGTTCATGACAAAACTACGGGAGTGGCGATGACGGGATACAAAGACCGTACGACGCAATACGATGAGGGTAGCCTGACCTTACCGGGCACTGTGATGCTGGGCACAGGTGTTATGATCGGCGCTGGCATCTTTGCACTGACCGGGCAGATGGCGGAGATGACAGGTGTTCTATTCCCGCTGGCGTTTCTGGCTGCGGCCGTGATCATTGCCTTCAGCGCCTATTCCTACATCAAGATTTCCAATGCCTATCCGTCCGCGGGTGGTATCGGCATGTATCTGCACAAGGCCTATGGAGACCGGCTGCCGACGGCCTTCAATGCCCTGCTGATGTATTTTTCGATGGTGATCGCCCAAAGCTTTCTGGCTCGCACGTTTGGCTCCTATACCATGCAGCTTTTTGGCGGTGATGAAAGCGGCATGATGGTGCCTGTGCTCGGCGTGTCGCTCATTCTTGCAGCCTTTCTGATCAATCTTTCAAGTAATCGGCTGATCCAGGGCGTGGCCTCTTTCATCGGTGTTTTGAAAATCGCTGGGATCCTCATTTTCGGACTGGTGGGAATCTGGATCGCTGACAGCCTTTCAGTTGACTTCTCAAGCCCTGGTGAAGCCGGAGCCGTGGGTAATTTCCTGGGTGCGACCGCACTGGGGATACTGGCGTTCAAAGGCTTTACAACAATCACCAACAGTGGCTCGGAGGTAAAAAACCCGAAACGGAATGTTGGTCGTGCCATTGTGATCTCGATCGCGGCGTGTGTGGTGATTTACACCCTGGTCGGCTTTGCGGTTGCGAGCAATCTCTCGCTTGCCGAAATTATCGAGACACGGGACTACTCTCTCGCTGCCGCCGCCCGGCCGGCACTCGGTGAATACGGGGTTTGGTTCACGGTGGCCCTTGCAATGATGGCTACCGCGGGGGGCATTCTGGCCAGTATCTTCGCCGTATCCAGAATGTTGGCGATGCTGACAGAAATGAAACTGGTTCCGCACCGCCACTTTGGCATGCCGGGCAGTATCCAGAAACACACCCTGGTCTATACCGTGGTGCTCGGCCTGATCCTAACCGCATTCTTTGACCTTTCCCGGATTGCGGCGCTGGGTATCGTGTTCTACCTGATCATGGACATTTCCATTCATTGGGGAGTGCTTCGCTATCTGCGCAATGACATCCAGGCAAACATCTGGGTGCCCGCAACGGCAATTTTTCTGGACTTACTAGTGTTGGGCGGCTTTCTGTGGGTAAAGCTGAACACCGATCCATTTGTAATCGGAGTCGCTGTCGCGGCCATGATCCTGATCGCCTTGGCGGAGTTGATTTTCCTCAAATCCAGACCAGAGAAGCAAGATGTCCATGCACATGACCACTGAGACCAAGCCACCAACGGGGCCTCCGCAAGATTCCAATGACCGAGAAGATCGCTGGTCATATTTACTCAGGACAAGTCAAGCATGGAAATTAGAACATTTTTTGATCTGATAGACTGGACCCGCAAGTTGCATGGGAAGCTGGCAGAGTGCCTAGCGCACTGCGCATCGCGCCACAGTGATGAGCGTGCCTCATTACTACTGGAGTATCTGGCGTCCCACGAGGCCGAGATGGAGAAAATGGTTGCGGCGTTTGAACGGCAGGCCGACCCAAAGGCGGGGCGCACTTATGTCTGCGATTATATGCCGCATCCTACCATTACGACACACTTGGTGTGCGATGATCACTACGCAAAACTGGATGCCCATGCGATTAGCGCTGAAGTTTTTGATTTTCACGAGCAAATCATCAGTCTTTATCAGACTCTAAAGGGCAAGGCAGAAATTAGGGAAGCTGCAGAACTTGTGCAATCGCTGCTGGACATGGAGCAGCAGGAAACGAAACGGTTAGTCCGGCAGGTAGAACGGATGCACGACCTTTAAAAAAGAGGGTCTTCCCCAATCATGGTGGGTAATCATTGACGGATTCCAGCCG
>TARA_R110002110_G_scaffold86687_5_pt1 | contig 13044 bp, 10 predicted proteins | sample TARA_R110002110 | Tara Oceans TARA_R110002110 (sample SAMEA4397330) | marine metagenome | biome: Polar Biome; feature: [SRF] surface water layer (ENVO:00010504); material: water (ENVO:00002006), including particulate matter (ENVO:01000060) such as... | depth 5 m
GTGGCTGATGCCGCAAGTATAGGTGCGGTTGATATTCTGTTACGAGTTGTAGAAAACTCAGGTTTTAAAGTAGGAAAAGTTTCACCTGCGTTAGAAAAAGAGTTCGATGCAGTTAGGGTTGTAGAAGGCGCAAGTAAAGTTATAGCGAATAAGAGTACCTACCGAGCTTCTAGCCTAATTACAATTATAGAAAAAGAAAGTAATGAGTATGCACATATTGAAGGACTTGAAGGTGTTACACTTAACCCAGAGGGTATGGCAGAGGGTCGTAGTGGGAAAGAAGGGAACACTTTTTTAAGAGGACAATTCACTGTTGCTGGTCAGAATGTAAATGAACTGCAGGCTTTGATTAGTGGGCCTAATAACGTAAACCTAAATTACCTGCATCGTGGAGTACCCTTAAAAAATTGGGTAGATTCTAAAGGTATGCTAAAGATGAAACCCGTTCGTGAGGGTGGTACTCGTTTCGTTATAGACACGCCTGATGGAGCAACTGCAAGCGTAACAGAACAACTTACGGACGCTGATGCAAAGCCTGCAGAAGGACGAACTTCAACTTGGGAAGGTAAGCCTATTACTAAACCTATCTCTATGGGTGTGCTGCGAATGGAACGCATTAGACTATTAAAGAAGTTTAATTCAAGACTTCGGCCTAATGCGAAAATTTACACCAGTGTAGAAGCTCTTAAAACAAAAGATCCAAAGGTCTACAAAGAAGCGATGGCTAGCCGCAAAGATAGGAAGCCAATACCTACCAATGCAGCCGGGTATGCTTACTCAACAACGGACGCAAACGGACGTATTCGTTACAAGATCTTGCTGTTCCAAGAAAATATTAAAAATAAACAACACGCTCGTTTTGTTGTAGCGCATGAGGCAATCGGTCACTTAGGTCTGCGTACTATAATGTCTGACCAGAAGTTTAATCGCTTGATGACAGACATCTATGAAGCTGATCCTGCTATACGTAGAGATGCTGATAACCGGATGGAATTTTCCGGTATGAAGAAGCTGGAAGCTATTGAAGAAGCAGTGGCTGATGCTGCTGGGTATATAGAGTCTAGATTCCTAGTGCGTCTTGGCGATGCTATTAAAACTTTTCTTAACAAACTTGGCATCAGGTTTTCTGATGACCTGACCAGATACTTTATCCATCAGTCTCGACGCTACCTTCGCACAGGTGCAGTAAGCGATCCGTCTTTCTTTGGTATCTATAACAATATGCAGGAGCTACAGAGACGCCACGTAGAAGGCCGTGCCTCTGTAAATGAAGGTCTAGCAAGTACGGTACATGAGCAACTTGGTATGATCCGACCTCAGACAAGCGGTATTAGCGCATGGTTAGATAAAAATGATGTTCGCTTTAAAGGTATCGGTAGAAGCTCTAAGATATCAAGCCTACTTGGTAAAGGACTAGAGCTTATTCAAACATTAGATAACATTATGCATCGCAGTCCGGGTATGACGTCTTTGTATGGTGTATTTAGTAAACAACAAGAGCATATACGAGATTTACAAACTGTTTATAATGACTTGACAAAAACGTCTAATAAAACATCAGTTCTTGGATCTAAAGATGAACTGACAAACGAAGAACGTAATCAGGCTAATGAGTTGTTGTGGAAGGCTACGTTATACAAAGGGCAACAACTTGAAACCATTGGAACAAATAACAAACCACTGTACGAACAGGACATTGTAATAGACGGCAAAGTTGAACGATTGGTTAATGTTGTTAATGGACGGGTTACAATAAACGATGAAGCTAAAAAATACTTAGAAGCTAAAGGTCAAGTGACAAAGCAACAGTTTAGAAATGGTTTTGAATTAACCGTGTATGACAATAAAGGAGAAATAATTACTCCAAGTGATAAAGATAAAGCGGAGATGCGGGAAAAATCTAAGTTAGATTTTGAGATAACTGACAGGGTATGGACGGCTTATACCGAACAACGTAATGCAGTAAACCGAGCAGCACTGGATGTCTACCTAGATAAAGTTATTGGTATGACGAATGCTCGTGCGCGACACTACGCAAAAATGAAAAAAGATTATAGACTTGATAGTGATGCAACGGAAATCCTTAAAAATATCGGTGACATACATTCTAACTTATCTTCTGTTGGTGGTAGAACAAGTAGTGCTCATAAGTCTGTCTACCAGTTAATTCGTGTTATGCATGAACAGCATGGAAGTAAAAAGATGGAGGATTTCTTTGGCGATCCTGCTAATCGTCGTCCTGCTGATGACGAAGTAATTAAAGAAATACAAAAAACTAAAGAAGGTAGAGCGTTAATCGACCAGCTACCTAAACTAGCTAAAAATAAACTTAATCCACCTAGTTTATCCCGTCTCATGCGCGGCATAATGGATACTATTATTCTTGATGCCCAGCTTACTGATGCAGAGTTGAGAGCAAAACAAACAATCATGGCTGCCTATGCTCCGCTCAAACGACGAGGAAAATTTCAAGTTCGTATTGTTGCATTTGATAAAGACGGTAACCCTGTTAAACTTGATGATCGTTTGCGATCTATGTTGTCGTATATAAAAACCGAAGGGAGAGAAGAAGCCCGTGGATATCAAACTGAACTTAATAAAGTTTTAGAAACAGTTAATCTTTCTGCGGATAAAACCACATTTCAAAATGTAAAGATGCTGGCTGAAAATACTGACGGACGGGTAGATCAAGACGGACTTGTAGAAGTCAGTGCTTTAAAAGCTGTTATAGAAGAAGTAGCAGAACAACCACCTTTAGGTGGAACTATAAACTATGACGACGTTGCAAATACTCTTATGCGAGCAGGTATAGACCTAACCCCTCAAAACCGCAGACGATTAGTTGAGTTAACAGCGTCTCATCATAGCACGGCTCGCCGTAATTTAATGCGTAGGAATAACCCCGGATTTGATACAGACATGATGCGTTCTATTGCAGAGCATTTAGAAGTGTCTTCCCACATTGCAGGTAAAAATAGATACCAACACGCAATTGCAGAAATTCTTGCCGATGACAGCTTGTGGAACGGTGACCCACAAAAACTTGCTGAATTACAGAACAACTACAAAAACGCTGTTGCTAGCAGAAACGAGGCCAGTATATTTGATACACGTAAAGCAATGACTCAATACCAGCGTATGTTTGTGGAATCTACAGCAGAAGGTGATCCGTTTACAATTATTACTCCGGTAGCTGGTGACCTACTTAAAACCAAACAGGTTGTAGGTAAAGGTAAAGGTAATAGATATAGGTCACAGGCTACTAATGTTGTACGGTTCTATAGAGAAACACGTAACCTTATGGATGCTACGGGTGAAGGTGTGTTAGGTAAGTTTGCCCAGCCGCTTATAGGTGCTACAGCAGCCGCACAGCTTGGAGGTGTAATAGCACCAGCTATTGTTAATATGACTTCTCTTTACACTCATGCACTCTTTTACCTAGCGACATATAATACAAAGTCCGGATACGGTGCGGGGCATGGTTTAGGTGCGGCAACCGTAGAAATACATAAAGCTATGTCTAGTCTTAGTCTTTTTAAAGATGGGTATAAAAAAGATGTCTTTGGCACTGCTACATCAATACAGGCTCTTATCGAACAAGCAAAAACGAACCCAAACATTTTAAAGAAATATAATATTGAAAAAGATGAACTTGTGTTTTTAGAAAACCTGACTGCAAAAGGTGTGCTGACACCTAACTTAGCTAATGCACTTGTAAATAGAGCCAGAACAGGCAGACTTAGTAAAACGGCTGTGGTTACCGAAGCATGGATGGCTATGTTTTCTAAGACCGAACAGTATAACAGACGGGTTACAGCTCTTGCATCGTATAGATTAGAGAAAGCCAGACTTAAAGCACAAGGTGCAGATGTTACTAATAGTGTAAACCAAAAGAAACTATACCAACGAGCTACCCTTGCAGTAAACACTTCACAAGGTAACTACTCTCAGTATAACAGACCAGCATGGGCGCGTGGTAACTTGTTCCAGTTCCTTTATATGTACAAACAGTTTATCGTGATTACCGTACAGCTTATGCGGAACCTAGCACCTAAAGAGCAAATGCTGTTACTAACGACATTGTTTCTTGCCGCAGGATTAAAAGGTTTGCCCTTTGGCGACGACATCCTAGACCTTTTAGATACGGTGGCTCAGATTCTAGGTATTCGATGGGATGGCACAGAGGCTGAACTTGTACAGCTTGTTGACGAGATTGCTCCCGGTGTGTCACCAATAGTTATGCGTGGAATAATAGATCACTTCACAGGTTTGACAGTATCTTCCAGATTGGGGCATGGAGATTTAATCCCGGGCACTGGTTTGTTCAGAGCAGGAGCAGATACAGGTCGTGAAATTGAGAATGTATTAGGCGCCCCCGCTTCCTTTTTGGTGGCTGCTATTAGCACAACATCTTTGGCTGCTAAGTATGCAGCAGAAACTGTAGGTCTACGGGATGACACCACAACGCTAACCGATATAGGTCGGGAAGGTTTTGGTATTGCTGGTATAAAATCCTTTACTGATGGAATCGTGTACCTTAGTGACGGTGAGATTACTAACAAACGAGGACAGGTTGTAGATAAAAACGCAACTATTGTACAAGGTATTGCTCGTATATTTGGTTTCTATCCGCAGTCAGCTACTCTACAATATGATGTCACACGTATGTCGCAACAGACGGCGGACTATGCAAAAGAGTTAGCCGCATCCCTACGTCATGCTTATGTGAAAGCTGATTCAGCAGAACGCCGTGAAATACTACAACAAGTCAGGCGGTTACAGAGGCAGAATAGAGGAACGCCTTTCGATCTGAAGAACTTTAATACCAGTGTACATAGGGCTACTAAAGAAGCAGAGCGTAGTGCTAGTGAAAGATCGTTAAGATCCCTACCTAAATCAACTAAAAGTTTAGCTAAAAATTTAGGTACAGCCTACGGACTCTTCGATTAACGCTCTACCTTAATCTACTAGCGACATCTGTCCTAGGGTCAGACCCTCTGCTTGTTGCTGGATCGTGTCAAGAAAACCATGCATATATGGATGGCAGAGGTTGACACCAAATACATATTGCTGTCCAAGACGCAAGGCCGTATCCTTTCCAATAGCGAACCGCTTGGTTGATGGTGTAGCGTCGATACCTTCTGCTTTTATTTCTTTGCATAACGTACTGTAATCGTAGCCCCGAGATGATACCCATTGCTTAAAAGGTTTCCGTACTAACATAACAGTGCCGTGCGCAAACTTATCAACAGGTGCGGTTCTATAAACATCAAACCTTGCTTTCACTTCACCTCTTGGGATACGGTGTGGATCAAGTGTTGGTGGCATATCCTTAGTGTGCATAACTGTTAGAGCGTCAGCCGCTATCTCATTAAGATATTCGTGGACAAGACGGAAGCCGTCAGTTTTATTATCCTCGACAGTTACCCTCAGTGCATCTAACTGTTTAATGACCCATTGGATACCCTTTGCAAAATCAAAATCAATCAAGCCTTCTTCCTGTGCGATCTCACTACCAACATGAACAAGGATTAAATCCTGTTCCCAGAATCGTTCTGCTCCTACAAATGAACAGTTGTACATGTTGTGAAAGTCAGCCGTAACCTCTGTAATACGTTGTTGAATGTATGTCTTACCCTTTCCCAGGAGCGCTTTAACATACGCATCACCTATTAAACCGTGATTTGCTAGTAGGTACTTGAAGATCGTACGCCCTGCGTTACTACTTTTCTCAAACATCTTGTGCGGTGGTATCTGTATCTCTAGCAGTCGCGCCATTTGTGCGTCAGTTTCCAGACCAGACGCTACCATTTTAGATATAAAGCTAACATTGGTAGATACGGTTACAGTTGTTGCCCACTCCTTGGCTTCACGTTCTTCTGCTCTACGATTGAGCCTAGCTTTATCTCTACCCTGTGTAACCCAGTAGCAAAAGTCGCCCACATCTTCCATCATAGTGGCTTCATCAATAGTCATAGGCAAGTTACAGTACACACCTAACCGACTAAACATAGCGTTCTGTGTAAACTTAGCGGCAACGTGTAGCTTCTCAGGGTTTCCCCATACACTTTGTTGCCATAGCTGAATAAGAGATTTACCTCCACCTGTAGGGCCACAAAGGGATAATGTTATCCCTTTAAGCCCAGTGAATGCCCATAGCGGAGCGGCAAACGTCTGGCATAAGCCGAACATAAGCCACGGCATAGAGGCTGTCTCCAATAACCTAGCCCCATGTTTCCAGTCATCTATTGTTCCCGCATGGCTGTATAGGTCTGACCCCATCTTACTTGTAGCAGAGGTAAGTGAAATATCTTCTACAACAACTGATCCATCTGGTTCCCGTTTGTATAGGCGATCCCCTATTACAAACCTAGTAAAGTCCTCCTTCCATCCCATTGTGCCGTGGATGTTTGTCATAGACTTTATGGAACGCAACTCATTCATATAAGCACGTAACATAAATTGAAATCCTTTCACTTGATTCCTGCCGTTAAGTACGATCCCTTGGTCTGCAATTGCAGTAGGGAACTCACGGCTTTCATCATTAAGATACGCCTGTCTAAACGCCAAGTCCTGCCAGCCAACGTGAGGACGTTTCCATTTATATCGAACAGTCTCATATCCCAACGATTCATCTCTACCATACCCTACTGGGTATAGATCAAACGAGCATACGTCTATATCTGTACCGTCTATAGTTTGCACTATGCCACGTGTACTACGCTTGAATGGTTTAGGCAGGGGGATAATCTTTGCTACGTTATCCGGAGCATCTTCTGTTATAGGTACAGAAACTTGTTGTAGTCCTAGTCTGGTAGGTGAACCTATCTTGCCCAGCATCGGGCACTTAGCGCAACCTTTAGGACGTTCCAGCTCCATCTGCTTGCAGGTAGTTGGGCCTGTTGTATTATTCTTCCACTGTTGGACTTTACGAACCGTCTCTGGTTCAGAGTATTCTGAGTAGTTACTACTCCATGCTTTGGCAGTCTCTTCTGGATCTTCGCAGTATGCGGCAATACCCATCATGGCGTACCACACTGGTTCCGATACTTTGTCTTGGTTCTCTACGGCCCACTTAACCTGCTGACATTTCCTTACTACTACCTCTGCTATAGCAGGGGGGAAGTCCTGTTGAACAGCAAGGGCAGCTAACAAACCGCTACCTTCTGGTGTGTGCTGTACTGTGCCTGCTGGTGACACGCATTGATTATCTTTACACAACAAGTTCTGGAGTGTGTGTAGTTCAGTGCACGTACCGTCCATGAGAACACGCACTTCCTTACCGCCTCGCGGATTGACCGTACCTACTGGACGTAGCACCCTCGCAAGATCGGCAGTAACTTTCGAGTCAACATCAAACTCTAAATCAGTGTGCAGTTTCTTTAGCCCATCTGCTAAAGGTTGCCATACGTCAGGTGTTATTGCTTCGGATAGTACCCAGTATACGTGTAGCCCATTGCCAGATGATACGATCATAGGCTTGGGCATTTTGGACTTTGTAAGAAAATCCAGTAGTGCGGCAAGCCCTTCCTTCTGATTTGCAAAAGGTTTATCGGGGCCGCAATCTATATCAATAAATAATGCTTTAGTTAGTAGTACGTTGTTTTGCTTTCTGCTTGTCCGTGTGGCAAACGAGGACATAGCGTAGTAAGTGTTGTTCCCAAAACGGTTAGACCGTTCACAACTTGTAGCAAGTTCCCCCACCGTATCAAAGAAAGCCTGTTGTGGTGCCGAACCATCGTTTATAATAATGGTGGCATAGAAGCCTTTTGGTGGAAGAACACGCTGTAGAAAAGTCAGCGTATCCATATTGTATTCCCTGCTTGATATATAAGGGGGACGGTATAACTAGCCGCTCCCCCTATAGTAGCGTTTACCATCTTACTCGGAAGGTTCTATAAATTCAAGGAGTGTCTTGAACCTTTGAGCAGAAGGCATAGCGATTACCTCTGGCCTTGGCCACTCCTGTTCTTCCAGCACCTTGAATAATTTACGTAGCGCATCTCGCGTACTTGCGTCATTGCTTTTCCTAATGGGCTTTCCGTTTACCCATCCTGAGTACGTGACTCTAGACACACCAATAATATTCGCCATTTGTGCAGTCGTTAAAAGCATATGTGCCCTTAACGCTTCCACCTGCGAAAAATCTAATGCGGATTTAGTCATCGTCTGCCACCTCGGCCATTAAAGCAGTGATCTCATCGGCAAGTGCAGATGCACTTGAGTCCACTGCTGGTGCGGCCTTCGGCTCCTCTGCTACTGGAACAGTTGAAACTGTTTGTCCTTTGTCCGCAGAATATTTTGGAGCAGGGGCTGGTGTCTCAACTACCATAGGTGCAGCAGCGCTAGCAGGTGCTTCACTTTCTGCAACAGGTTCTTCAACAGTAAACCCATCTTCTGAGTCGAACCCAAATTTTGTAGCACCTTCAGCACCTTCAACGTATTCGATGATCTGCACTGCCCTTAGTCGGAGCGTAGCACCAGCACCAATGGAAGGACTACTATAGAAAGCAATAGAGCCATTCACCTTTATGACTGACCCACCATAAATATTATGCGAGGTCATCATATTTCCCTTGCTATCAAAGACAGCAGGTTTCCAAGCGGCCTTGGATTTAAACTTAATGACGACATTACCAGTAGGTTGTCCAGTGTCCTCATCAATCTCATCAGAGTACGGTACAGGAGCTTGCTTAATTTCCTTCTTGGATTTTTCCATAAGCCCTTTAATACCGCTGACAATCTCAGCATTGATAAGTTTAATTATAGGTTCTGCGTCTGCTCTCGGAACACACAAGTTAACCTTGTATACTCCTGCCTCATCAAACTTGGTATCAGGCTGAGAGATGTAAGGGAAGTAAGCAACACCCTTGGGGGTGGTAAAAGTTTTATTCATAGTAAGAATCTCCTTAATTCTTTAGTTTACTGTAAATCCTGTCTCATCTGCAAAACCAAAGTCAGATGCTACAAGAGGTTGTTGCGGTGAGATTGAAACACGCACAGGTATCTCACCAGTTATCTGTCTAACCTGTTCAGACCCGAAAAGTTTATCTATTACAGGCTGAGTTTCGTCTGTAATAAATCCACTAAACCCAAATTTTAATTTTGGGAACGTAACATTATTATCAAATGATATAGCAGTCTTTACAATCTCAGGTGCTATACCTCGCATGGTTAATTCTTTATGGTAGTTATTTAACCCTGTCAGCGCAGTTGCTGTTACCTCCAGCAGATACACTGCACCTTCCGGCTCATCAGCAAGGACAACAGCTAACCGTTTTTTATCCGTACACGCTTTAACTTTTGTACCTTGAGGAGTAACCCGACTACCCCATGAATTTTTTGGACAAGTAGCGCACACATCATTTTGTGGTTGTCCACTATCAGGATTAGGTTTTAAACCATCAAAGGTAAAGCAGTCCGGTGTAGTGTTATCTGCGTCAGGATTCCATGCTTCTACATACCATGCTTTTGATAGCCGAGGGTTTGCCCCTACTATAACAACTTCCAGAGTATCGGTCGTAATAGGGGACGCGTCCCCATCTACAACAGCACTGAACATTAACCCTTTAAGCGAGATACGTGGCATAGAAATAGTTTCCACAGTTCCACCTACGCTTTCGGCTTTGTGCCAAGATCAACCTCTGGGCCGAAAAGTTCTAACTGTTTAGTTTTATCTTTATCTTTAAGCTCTGCATCGGCTTTTTCTTTCTTGCGTAATTCTTCATCATCTATGTTCATTATGCCCTCCTACTTGGTGAGCGAACGCTTACACTAATTTTTGTTCCAAAGTTTACGCCGGGAGGTATTGTCTGTGTCTCGTCAATATGCCCACGTACAGCAGTCTTATTGACACCGCGAGTTAACATCTCCCATGCCTCAGTCTCTCTGACAAATTCTAGAACTGCATCCCAATCTGCGACGCTGGCAAAATCACTGGTTGTCATAAAGGCTGTACCCTCATCAGTCTTAAATGATTTCACTCCTGTCTCGTCGGACTTAGACTGTATCCACATCTCCAGCTTACCCATCTTCTCCTTGACGGCCTTCACACGTTCCTTTGCATTTGCCTCTATATCTTCTTTTTGTTTTCTCATCTTGAGGTAAGTAGCTATTACCTGATCGACTGTAAGTTCTTTAGACATCTGTCACTCCATTTCCTGCTGTATAAGATCTAATAATATTCCTTGTAGTTTCTGTTTAGTCTCAAGCCGTTTATACATACGACGTTCTAGTTTAGTACCTTCTATATGCACCACGTTTGCTGTGTGTCGCTTACCAATGCGCTCTATTCTGCCATTGGCTTGCACATACTGTTCGTTACTGGTGATCGGGCCGTACCATATGATAGTCGAGGCCGCTGTTAGAGTAAGCCCATGCGCCATAGTTGCAGGGTGTGCCAGTAATATCTTGGGGTCACTGGTCTCTTGAAAGTTATGAAATATATGATTGCGTTTAGATGCGCTAACTGCGCCGTTAATAACCCCTACAGACCACCGTTTAGAAAACTCTCGTTCTAACATATGTAAAGTTCCAGTAAGAGGGGTAAACACAATAACCTTACCTCCTACCTCATCAATCACCTCACAGACTGCGTTGACCCTTGGCTTACAGTCCAGTTCTACGTTAGCTCCGTTGTCGTCATAAGCGACACCACAACTTATCTGAACAAGTTTCTGTATCTTGACCGCTTCATTTGCAGCACTGATCTGCTCACCATTGGCAACATCAGTGATGAAGTTCTTGAACATCCTGTCGTAGTGATCACGTTGATCTTTGGTAAGTTCTACCTCTCTGGTCTGGAATACCGTGTCAGGTAGATCAAAGCACTCGTCACGTGTATACCGCACCGCAGGTTGTAAAACGTGTTTCACAATCTCAAGCGAATTGGAACGCGGGATCCAACTGTACTGCCCAAACTTCTGCATAACTTGGTTACGGAAAGCAGAGAAAGTTTTCGGTACATGGTGGCTACCTACTAACTTAGCCAACGCCCATGCGTCAGTCGGTTCGTTGGGGGTAGGTGTGCCTGTCATTAACCACAGACGTATATCAGGGTGAAAGCCCATCCACTTGCGGAACAAGCGAAACCTGTTCGTTGATGGATTACGTAGAACTGCCGCCTCATCAACTATGATAAGGTCAAACATATCGTGAATGTAATCAGAAATAACACCAAACCCATCATGGTTTACAATATAAAACTCCACATCTTGTTTGAGTAACTTTCGTCTACGCTTGGCAGTGCCATATAAAGTTACAAACTTCCGGTGTGTAAACTCTTTGAAGATAGCGTCACCCCACACACGTTCTAGTGTAGATAGAGGAGAGATGATAAGACACTTCTTTACCTCACCTCTTTCCATAAGATAGTCAGCCGCCCACAGTGCGCTATGAGTTTTACCAGTACCTATCTCATTAAGAATAAGAGCACGTGTATTCATAGTCAAAAAAGCGGAGGTCTGGCGTTGGTGAATGTAAGGTATATAACCTCCAGACCAGTTATAATAGTGTAAAATGGGGGCAGGGGCTTTGATCCCTAGGTTACGCAGAACACGTACCTCATCAGACTTGTGAGGAGCAAGGACTACATCCATACCACGTAAGTTTACAAACTTGGCACTCGGTAGACATTCCAAAACACGTTGTGGATTGTTAAGTTTCAACGCAAGTGTTTGCGCCCGTTCAACAACAAGCATCTATATACTCCTCTACTTTATTAATTGTCTCTTGGTCATAGACGAGAAAACATTTACCACCAACAGCTTCGATCTTATCCATACACTGCTGTTGTAAAGCGGTAGGTTTTTTTGTCCTGTCAGCTTTAACTTCTATACCAACCAATTGACCTGCGACACAGGCAATCCTGTCAGGTACACCAGACCTACCGAATGGCCCTGCTTGTGGGGGGAAATACCAAACTTTGCGTTTACTTTTTAACATAGCGTCAAGTTTCTTTTTTATCTTTGCTTCTGGAGTCATGCCCATTAGATACTCCTACTTTACATCAATGTCAAGTTAATTCGCAAACTCACATATATTTTTTGCAGGACACCAAGGGCATAACCCACTTGGTTTAGCGGGCCAGTTGTCATGCTCAAGGGATTTCTCTATAAGATTGATCTTACCTAACAACTTGTTCCACAACGCTGGTAGATCTTTTCTCGAGTATAACTCGTAGTCCATCTGCATATCTTTAAGCCAAACAAACGCTGACTTAACACGTTGGATTTGGGGGTAGTGTTTGAATGTCTGAAGCGCAAAGAGTTCTAGCTGAAAGAAATCAGGTCGCCGTTTACCTGTCTTCCAGTCTGCTACCAGAGCATCCTCACCATTAAGGATAAGAACATCCAGCTTAGACCGTAACCATGCGTCCTTCGCCCACCAACCTGTAGGCTTTAGATCCGCATTAAGCGTAAGCTCTTGTTCTACAAGAAGTTCTCCATCCATAGTGGAGAAGGCTTCGACGAGTGCCTCGTACTTTACACTCTCGGAGGGGAGGGCTTGTATACCGTTCAGCCGATCTTCTAATTGTTTATGTACTCGCTCACCATGCAGACTGGCTTCACCCTGTATGTCTTTCACTTCCTTGGTGATCCTCTGCATATTGTAACGCTTTGGACAGTTGTCGTACATTTTAATAGCTGAGTATGAATGTGATAAGTTAGTCATCTTCTTTATCTGCTACCTCACCATCACAACAATCAGCAACAGATTTATGACAACGAGGACATTCGTAATGAGACTTAATCATTACATATTCAGTCCATTCTCCGCACCAAGGACAGTTTTCTTTGAGTAACATTATTTACACTCCCCATAGTTATTTCCTATATCACTCTCACAAGCTACTGGTAAATCCTTTGCCCATCCAGGAGCACATGACATCACACGCTCCATATCTTGTTGTACAGCCTTCGCTGATTTAGTACTGGTTGCGACTATGATCTCGTCATGCACTTGAAATACCACCTTATGCTTCTGACCTATCTCAGCCATCTGTTCTGTAATAACTATACGAGCTAACGCCTGTATAACATTCTC
>TARA_R110002110_G_scaffold415822_1_pt1 | contig 13026 bp, 14 predicted proteins | sample TARA_R110002110 | Tara Oceans TARA_R110002110 (sample SAMEA4397330) | marine metagenome | biome: Polar Biome; feature: [SRF] surface water layer (ENVO:00010504); material: water (ENVO:00002006), including particulate matter (ENVO:01000060) such as... | depth 5 m
GGCGCTACCGGTACCGAAAACCGCCCACAAATTTTTCTGACGAGGCTGAAAGGTATGTTGTTCGCGGTACAGAAATCCGCAGCCCACTCGGGTGCCACGACCACGTAGCGGCGATCAAACTTCTGCGCCGCCTTGATTGCGTTGACGCTCCAGCCGAGCAAGGCAATATAGCCCTTGTTCGGATCCTTGGGGGCCTCGGTTCCCTTTACCGAGTCAAAGTCCGGGTCGCGCCAGGACAGTACTTCCTGCGACAGCTTGTTTTCACCCATATTGGACATTAAAGATTCTCCTGATTGATCTCCTTGCGATAACCGCCAATCAAACCAGAATACAAAATGGACCCGGCTGCAGACAGAGTCGCTCAGAGACGACTGAGAAAGCTGGGAATCCGGCTACTTCAAACGCACCAAAATCACAACCACTAAAAACGTGAGTATATCACAAAAGTGCAGTGGCTTTTTTTGCCGTAGATCAGGCCGGAATTGCAGCAAGACAAACCTGTACGCGACCGCACCAAAACTGCGGAGAAAGCAGCCAGTCAGAACCCGAGAGCGCCGCGACGCAACCAGTCGTGGACGAAGGCAAGTTTGCGATGGGCTGTATCTGATAGAGCGTAGAGATAAACGTCTGATAATCCCATGGAACGATTGATGTGATTGACGCGTGTCGCCAGTGCAGCAGCCACGCCGATCAACAACCCACAATCCGGTTCTGAGTACGGGTCCCAATTGTGCCGGGGCAGCTCTGGAGAGGCCAGACCTGTCGCTACAAAGCTGTCGGTGATATCTGTCAGGTGCAACAAGTGCGCGGCGGTCTCAGCCCAGTCCTCGTGTGGATGCGCCGAGGCGTAGCTGGTCAGGTAAAACAGTTTCCAGTCTCTGGGTGGACCCTGATCATAATGCCTCAGGAGCGCCGCCGTGTAGTCGGATCGCTCGTCTCCAAACATCTCCCGGAATGCAAGCAGAAAGTCCTCGCGCAGGCTCAGCCGCCACCAGAGCATGTGCGCAATCTCGTGGCGCATGTGTCCGATCATGGTTCGGTAGGGCTCGTCCAGAGCCTCCCTGCGGGTAACGCGCACCACCGGGTCGGCCTCGGATACGCTAATGGTTACGACGCCGTCGCCATGCCCCATGGCAGCCAACGTGTGGCCATCGGCGAGCATGTGAAAAACGGGGCGCGTGCCTGGATCTTCCGGTCTGAACCAGTGCCAGCGACCAAGATTATCCAGAACCCAGCGTTTCGCCGCTTCAGTTTCGGCCCAATTGGAGATGGCGTTGGGAAGGCCCGGGTCCGGCGCCAGCGCCGTCATGGCACAGGCGCGGCAAAAGGCACCTTCCTCGGGCGCGATCCAGTTGCAGCCAATGATCTGGCGGTTTGCGCAGAATGGCGGCGTGGGCAGGAAAGCCCGAGCCTGGGGGTCATAGGCTACCGGTGTGCCGTCAGCAGTGGTCAGGTTGTGGAACCAGAGGGTTCCAGAGCCAACCGGATTGGAAAAAGTCAGCATATATAAAAAGCTCCTGCGTGATTGACACGCTTGGCTTGGGAGTTTTCGCGGGACCAGGATGACGTGTAGAAGCTGGCCCGCCAGTTTGCAGGTACAGCATCAGAGGCTGCTAAGAGTAGTGACCATGTCCACGAGATGAAATAATGCTACCCTGCTTCCAGTCGTTTCAATCCACACTGATGTTATCACCATAAACCTGTTCTGTTTTTACACGAGGTATACCGATGAGAATTGTGCGAGTTCAAGACATTATTGGCACCGAGCGCGAAGTGCACGGCCCCGGCTGGATCAGCCGCCGGATGCTGCTGAGAAAAGACGGCATGGGATTCTCCTTCCACGAGACCATTATCCCGGCCGGCGCCGAACTCAACCTCTGGTACAAGCACCACCTGGAAGCGGTGTACTGTGTTGCCGGTAACGGCACCATTACCGACAAGGCGACTGGCGAGACCCACGAAATTTCCGACGGCACACTCTACGCACTCGACAAACATGATCAACACACTCTGCGTGGTGGCACCGAAGACATGCGCCTGATCTGCGCCTTCAATCCGCCGGTCACCGGTCGTGAAGTACACGATGAGGATGGCGCCTACCTGATAGACACCAGCGAAGACTGATGGGCGCCACCACATAAGCAACATTCTGTCAGGGTGTCAGGTCATCGTGCTCCGTACCGTCCCTGACGGGGAGCATGAGATCTTCCTTGCTGACACCCATGAGCAGCAGAATATTGGACGCCATGTAGATCGACGAATAGGTACCCACCGTAATACCTACCAGCAGGGCAATCGCGAACCCAAGAATCATGTCACCGCCAAAAACTGCGAGCGAGACGAGTACCATGACAGTCGTCAGCGAAGTGATCGTGGTTCTGCCCAGTGTTTCGGTCAGTGAGATATTGACCACTTCCAGTGGGCTCAGTCCTCGCAGCTTGCGAAAGTTCTCGCGAATCCGGTCGTAGACCACGATGGTGTCATTGAGCGAATAGCCAATGACTGCCAGCACTGCAGCCAACACGGTCAGGTCGAACTCCAGGCCGGTGACCGAGAAGAAGCCCAGGGTGATGATCACATCGTGTATCAGCGCCACAACCGCGCTTACCGCGAACTTGAACTGGAAGCGGAAGGCGATGTAGACCATGATCAGACCCAGTGCCAGCAACATCGCCAGGCCGCCCTGCTCCCGCAACTCATCGCCCACCTGGGGCCCGACGAACTCGACCCGGCGCAACTCGACCGCACCATCGACCTTGTCCTGCAGGGTTTGCAGCAACGCTTGTCCGGCTGACTCTGAATGCCCCTGGGGCAGGCGTATCAGTACATCGCGATCCGTCCCGAAGGCCACCACGATGGCGCCCGGATATCCCTCTGCATCCAGATCCGCACGGATCTGCTTGAGGTCGGCAGTGTCGCTGTAGTGCACCTCCACCAGCGTGCCGCCGGTGAAATCCAATCCCCAGTTGAGTTGCCGGGTGACAAAGGAGCCGACTGACACGAACAGCAGCAGCAGTGAAAATACGAGGGCCGGCTTGCGCCAGCCCATGAAATTGATGGTCTTCATTAAACTCTCACCTGTGAAATCCTGTGTAACCATGAAGCCACCACCGGCACCTGCCTCCCCACCGCAAGGCTCAGGAGTCAGGGGCCGCTCATGGTGCTACATGGGCGAAAAACAGTTCAGGTGAATACTGGAGGGGCCTGGGGAAGAACAGGGTAGCGGCTGATGCGGATACGGGTGGCGACGGCAGCACGGACAGCACCCTCCACGGGAGATGCAGCCAGTCCGGTCCGGGACGTTGCTGTGTGGGAGTCAGCACAGGCATCATCGCCTGAAGAGCCATCACCGGCCCCCACCAGAAACGGTGGCGAACAATCGCCCAGCTGCTCAAATTGGCCACCGTGGAAGGCAGGCGCATTCCAGGAGGCAGACCAAAGCAGCAGATTGCCGATCAGCAGCAGGCACAGCCCCAGCTGGGAGAGGGTCTTGCCTGGAATGGAGGGTGCCATGGTGGGGTCCTGGATGGACAAACTACACTACAGCTCTATTGATAGCATGGTTTTGGCAGCGTGCGAAAGCTGCAATAGTGCCATGGGATGGCATCATCAATCGGGTTTGGTGAAAACCGGCCCATCCACCATCAATTGGGTAGAGCCTCACATCGATTCAGACCTGCAACAACCGCCTTTGCAACAAGGACTGCATGTCCCGACGCCCGTCGGCGATCACCATGACGTAGACCTTGCCACCCATGATCCGGTAAATGATCCGGTAGGGTTTGAAATATACCTCTCGATACTCACGAAGCCCGACTGCCAGCAGCTCTTTTGGATAGGCTCCCCGTTCCGGGTTTTCAGTAAGCGTCGAAAAAGCGCTCTCGAACTGGTCGAGCACGTAGTCCGCTTTTCCTGGCGCGTCGCGAGGATCAATGTAGTGGTACAACTCCTCCAGGTCCCGGGAGGCATCGTCGGTCAGGAATACCTGAAAGTGCATTAGCGACTCTTGTTACCATCCCGAAGCCGCTGAATGACATCCCCGGCCGGGCTAACCTTGCCTTCCTCAATCTGGCGGGTGCCCAGCGCCAGAATCTTCAGCAGCGCCATGGTCTCCTGATTCTGCTCATAGCTCTTGATATCCTGTATCACGACCTTGGCTTCGCCGTTCTGGGTGATGACCATGGGTTCAGCCTGCCCTGAGAGATTTCGCACGATTTCTGCGGCATGGGCCTTCAGGTAACTGATGGGTTTGATTTGACTTGACAGTTTCATAATCACCTCCGGAATACGCCTGAATATAGTCCATATATAGGTCCATCACCAGGTATAATTTTCCGCGCCTCGACCCAGCGTTCGGTACGCGCGGCGGCCAGCAATGGCAAGCCGATCAGCCCCAAGGCTGCCAGCGGAGCCAAGCTCACGCGCTATTGAGCTTTGCAACAAACTCGACGAACCGAGGATCCTCGCGTATGGAATCATAGTAGGGCAGAAAGGGTTCGATAAAGGGCATCACCCGGCTCGGTTGTTCAAGGGCTGAGCGCAGGCATTCAAGTGTGGCGGTGACGGCGGCCTCGGCCATGGCGAGTGCACGGCATGCGTAATGGCGCTGGTTGGCCAGCGCTGCCAGGTCCTGAGTGGCTTCGCGCAGCCAGGTTCGCACCAGATGTTCGGTTTCCGCGGTGTTTCCTTCGACCGCCGCGATCATGGCCATGGCCAGATTGTAGTTGGGGGCATTGTCGGCATCCCGTTCTGCTTCCACATGCGCCCGCGCCCCCGCCAGGGAGGTGGCCATGGAATTGCCGCCCTGCAGCCGACGGGTGATGATTTCGGCCAGATGGGCATCGGGGAGGCCGGCAAAGGTCCAGGCCCCGGTGGATCGCCCGGCCTCCTGATGGCCGTCTATGAGCGCGAGCGCCCCCTGGTAATCCCTGGCGGCGATATGCGCTTCCCACATCCGAAGCGGAACGACCGTCTCGCCGTATTCCTGCTCCAGCGCTTTCAGCTCCTCCAGCATACGGGCCGGTTCGCGGTGCTCGCGCACCCGCATCTTGTTCCGCAAGGCCGCCAACCCCAGGCTTTCGAAGCTGGTATTCTCGAGCACCCCGATGGCCTCATCATAGCGGTGAAGGATTATCAGATTGGCGGGTAGCCTGAGGGCCCAATAGTGGCTCCTGGGGTCCAGGGCCTGCCCTTGCCGGATCGACTCGAGCATGCCGTCGTAGTCACCCTGGCGGCGCTGGATCCAGGACTGCAGGTCCAGTACCTGGACATCGCTGGGCCGCAACTTCCGGGCCCGGCTTATCAGCTCGTAGGCGAGGTCGTAGTCCTTCAGGATGTAGTATGTGTAATAGGCCTGCGCGATCAGGTATTCGGCGGATTGGGGCGCCAGCGCGCGTATTCGCGCCAGTATTTGCTCCAGACGCAGGATCGAGTCGGGGTCCTGTCGGCTTATATTGAGAAAACTGAGCGAGCCCGCCAGCTCAGCCCAGGCCCGCACGAAGCCCGGGTCCAGTTCCACGGCCCTTTCCATGGCGGCGATATATGCCGGCCCGCTGATCACCTGGGTCTCCCTGAGCTCCATCGCCTCATGGTAGGCGCGATAGGCAGCCATATTGTCCGTTGGGAGCACGTTCAGTCCCGCCACGTCCTGCCGGGTCAGGGTGGAGTTGAGCGCCGCTGCCACCGAGCGGGCAATTTCCGCCTGCATGGCGAAGATGTTGGTCGGGGTCAGGTCCCGGTCATACTGCCGGGCCCACAGGTGATCATCGGAAAGTGCATCGATCAGCTGCACGTTGATGCGGATCTGCTCGCCAACGCGCTGCACGCTTCCCTCCAGGATTGCGTTCGCCCCCAGTTCACGGCCGATTTGCCGAATGTTGCGCTCGCTGTTGCGGTACTCGGCTACCGAGGTGCGTGAAATGACCCGGATTGACCCGATTTGCGCCAGCTGGGTGACCAGGTCATCGTGCACCCCGTTGGCGAAGAATTCGCCATCGTCCTTCGATCCGGCGGAGCTGAATGGCAGCACTGCGACTATGGGAATGGCGGAGGCAGACACGCTGCCTGCAGCCGGGGCAGAACCTTCGAACACTCTTATCGCACCGAAGAGAACCAGCGCCACCAGGCCGGCGAGGAGCCCAACGCGCAACCAGATTGTCCCGCGGCGTTGCAGTTGCTGAACCGGAACCTCGTCCTCCAGGGGTGCCGGGTGTCCAGCGACCGGGGGATCCTCCAGCGGCGGCGGGAAGTGGCTGATAAATCCACGCCGCACGACGGTCTCGATCCAGGCGTTCCTGTCGTCCGGTGTCAGCTTGTGGCGCAGGATCGAAATGCAGCGGTTGATGGCGTCATCGGAAACGATCCTCTCGTCCCAAACCGCGGTCAACAGATCATCCCGGGTAATCAGCTTTTCCTGATGAGCCAGAAAGTAAGCCAATAATTTGGCGACCTGCGGCTCCAGCCGCTGGGTAGTTGTTCCATCGGCAAGATCACCCGTGCTGGCGTCAAAACGCCAACGGTCGAATGCCTCCGATGTGGAGCCCAGAACCTCGCCAGCGTTCATGCAGCGCCCCGATCCGACATTGGACAGGCTGCAAGTGGCGGGCTCCAGAGCACATGAAGGGACTGAATATTCACAGGAAATTCAGTCCCTTAAAAGTATCAGGGTTGCATCGGCAAGACATCGGCGTCTCCTCAGGCAAGCGCCTGCGCCACTGCCAACACTTTAACCTGATGTCGCCACACGGGCCAGATATCAAATCTCCGCGAATACCCGGCCTCGATGCAGCCGCCGCTTACGGGCTGTAGCCACTTCACACGACTGAGATCCGAGGATCCCAAGGAACCACTACATGAACGGAAAACTCACATATGCAACGAGTGCGCTAGCTGCCTGTCCACTTTCCGCCCAGATTCTCCAGACCGGCGAATAAGCCTTCCCAAAGATAGCTCCAACGCTGACGGGCGCATCTCCCGAAGGTTCTACGATTGGCAAGAGCTCAACCGCCTGTAACAGCTCAACCCGGACATGGACAGCGTGGCGAGCGGCGCGATGTTCGGCGGTTCCCTGTACGTGAACAACACTCGCTACATGACCTTTCCCGAGGACGACACCGAGTATCCGCTCACCAAGGTAAATATCAAGGATGTGCCGCAGCCGTAGAGGGAGCTGCCGCGGCAAGAGCAGCGGGCCCACCGAGGTGGTGTCGCGCAGAAATGCTCCTCATAGGGAATGTGAAATCATCATAACTTCATGACTACCTGGATGAGGAGGTAGCTCATGACGATGCCGAATGTGGACAGCATGACGAAGTCGTAGCATCTGAATAGCAACATCGCTTTGGGGGTGTAAAGAACTTTTTGACCGCGACTTCTCTCCGCTGTATCGACGATGTGATGGCGGTTAGATTATCGGAGACCAGGCGTGTTTTCCGAGATACTTGCAGGGACAGACCGGAGGCCTCTACCGGTGCTCGACGAAGAATGGTAGCCTGTTTTGCGGGACATTTAGATGCCACGCAGGATTCAAACCCTTGAAGTGAACCTTTTTGACGGTATCTGAAGCGAATCGAATGGCAAAAAGCTTCCAAAAACAACAGGTTATCGAAACTTTTCCGACGGTCTCACAGACCAATTTCACAAATGGTCTGTACCGGAGACATCCGCTACAGACTATACCGCCACATGGTTTGCACTTTGTTCCAGTACACCGGCAGCCGCGGACATGGCAAACGCTTTTGGAAAGAAAAGGTTCCGCGCAGCCTTGCTTCGATCCTGTGGCAACCAGAACCTGCCGGAAACAAGGCCCCCGACCGTCGCTTGAGCGCGGGGGCGAGTTAGGTAGGCTGCGGATTAGTAGAACTTAATCCGTAGTGAAGTAATCAGCGAAGCTTATGAGCTTTAAATCAAGCTGATTGGCCATCCACTTGCCATCGACCTTTTCAACGTGAAGCGTATAGGTGCCAGTGGCAACAGACACATTGGTAACAAGGCCAGTGACAGGGTTTACAGGGTTGGGATCGAAAACCGTTCGCGTGGCACTCAGATAGGCAGTGAGTGTTCCGGTACGGCCTTTCGTTTCAACCAAGAAGTTACTCAGCATATGCTGGCCACGAGAGATGGAAAGCCCAGTCTCGGGGTTTCTCGGCACTCCAGGGTCCACAATATTTTGAGCCCAGTTGAACGGACCTATTACCGTTACCAGAGGAGCATCATCGAAGTCTGTACCCGCAGGCCAGAGATTGAAAATTGCATCCTCGGTGAAACACCCCTCGTAGATTTCCAGTCCATCCAGGAATGCATCCGGGTTGCCCGGCTCGCCAAAGGTGTCGGTGCCCTCCCCATAGCATAGCATGAGGTCTATGATCTCATTCTTGGCTTGCAGGTTCTCCGCCGCCGCGATCGTTGAGCACAGTGCGAACGTAAATCCCAGGAAGATTGAGAGCCAGGCACCCGGCAGGAATCGAATTGCTGGTCTTTTAAGCAAGGTTATTGTCATGATACTGCTCCCTTATTTTAAGAGTTGGAGTCGTCAGTTAAATCTTTGGCTTTTGTCTTTGCTTGGAAGCTTCCCGCCTGCCGAAAGAGGCGGAAAGCTTGAAGTGCTCCGAATCAAAACGGAGCCTTAACAGGCAGAGTTTGGATTCGGCTCGCTTACCGGCCCCCAGAATTCGACTTTAATGCCATCGGGGTCGAGGAAGAACACGATGCCGACAGCGCCCTTGGCGGCGCCCCCACCAATCGGGCCCAATTGCTCATAGCCGAGCCTGTTCATCTCAGCTATGGTCGCGTTCAGATCGTCTACATAGAACGCGATTCTGTCGATGCCCAGGTGATTCACCTTTCCATCGTAGGGCGGCGCGAAGTTAAAGGGCGTCTTCCACTGCCGCAATTGCAGCGTTGCTTCAGTGTCGCCGCCGGCCGGGGGAGTAGCGCCACCAGGAAGGCTCAAGTCCAGGCCCTCGAACTCAATCGGGCCATCAAAACCGTGTGCTGCGGCGAAGGGGCCAGAGCCATACTGCGAGCCATCCACCTCGTTGGTGAAGCCCAGCAGACGGTAGAACTCGCGGGACCTTTCCAGGTCAGCCACGTTCATGTTGGTATTGACCAGCCGCATCAGATCGGGCCCTGCCGTGACATCGCCATCCTCCTCGATCAACTTGAAGAAAGTTCCGTCCTGGTCTTTCAGGAACACGAATCGCTCACCGTTGGGTGCTGTTGCCGGTGCTGAAACGAATTCAATACCAGCCTCCGTCAGATAGTCGTAATCGCCGTCCAAGTCGGTCGTCGAGTACGTCGCGTAAGCCATGCCGATGTGGTTCAGGTTGGCGTAAGGCGGATCATCGCGATACGACTCCTCTCTGAACTGTACCGTGTCGACCCAAGGTGGGGCGAAGTTGAAACTGGTCAAGGAAACGAAGATTTTATAGTTGTCCTCAAATCCGAGCGACTGAGCAAAGGACCTGCACTCCTCTGGTCCTGCCGGATAGATCTCACCTGTGAGTCCCAAGGTGCTGTAAAAAGTTCGTTGGACATCAAAGTCGCTGGTGTTGACTCCAAAATACATCTTGGCCCTGACGTTGATGTCGGACTCGGTGAACTGGGTCACGCGGACGCCGAGCTCCCCGCCTGGCTTGCCATTAACACTCACCTCGATCGTGTTCTCCGGGTAGAGCTCCAGCGGTATGATAATCTCGCCGTTTCCGCGGAAGTCCTGTGGTCCGGCAACTTCGACACCGTTGACCTTTACCCGGGCGTTGATAATGCCGTCATCCTGTAGCACTAGCTCTGCCGGACCGCTGACGGCCCTGAATTCAGCCGAGTCCCTCGTTGGTGCTCCTCGCTCGCGTTCGTAGAATTTCGGGCCGAAGCGAGTCAGGTTGGCTTCACCTGCCGAGGCAGTGGGGGCAAGCGCAAACATACCCATGCATAGTGCTGATCCAGCTACTTTGAGATGCGAGGCTAAACTGGCTCGGGTGTTTCTTATTCTATTCATAGATAACTCTCCTGGAGAAAAAGATTGTTTCGTTGACTACGGGCAAACCTGTAAAAAAACAGGAAGTCCGGTAGCTTTTTTCATGGTGTCTCCTTATTGCTTTTATTACTGATGTTCCGTGAGTCGTGGCGCCAAGGGATGGACTCTGGAAATGCCCTCCACTGAAGCTGTGATTCGGTTCAGATCTGCCCCGCGCACCTGGACGACTCGAATTTAGTATAGTCACTTGTTTGAATCGCACAAGTTTTTTTGCGTATGGCTTCCTATTGAGGGATTCTGCTTTGGGGTGTAAGGAGAATGTTTCCAAAAAAACCAGCACCTGGAACAATGCACCCGATTCACGCTGCAGGTCCGGGCACAGTGCGCAGCGCTCTCTGCCAGTCTCTCTCGAATGGTGCTAGTCTGGCCTTACAGGGTGTTTTGGTACGCCGCAAGGCTCGAACCGTTAAAGTGAACCTGTAGAGATGATCTATCTGGAGGTATCAGTAAATTGGGCAGAGCAGATACATGACAGACCCAGAACACAGACGCTATGTGGCCGAGGCACTGGGCGAAGCGAGGCAGGGGCTGGCTGAAGGCAGCATTCCTATTGGTTCGGTGCTGGTGCTGGACGGGCAGATAGTAGACCGCGGCCACAACCGCGCGTGCAACGCGGCAGCGCGGCACTGCACGCGGAGATGGACTGCCTGGAGAACGCCGGTCGCCTGACCCCGGCGGATTATCGGCGGGCGGTGCTGTATTCGACGCTCTCCCCCCTGTGACATGTGTAGTGGTGCCATCCTTTTGTACGGCATCCCCCGGGTGGTGGTTGGCGAGAACGTGAACTTTCAGGGACCTGAGGCCTATCTGTCAACGCGGTGTGGACGCAGAAGTTCTGAATGATCCCGACTGTATTACACTGATGCGCGATTTCAACGCTTTGCTTCCCACCAGCAGGTCCGTGGATACGGAGAATGGCTTCAGCTCGGTCAGGTGCACTGCAAGTGCCTTGGCGGTGAAGCGACTGTTTCCACTTAAACAACGTGCACAGGAAGTGCACTGGCAGTCACCATGATCACGGCAGGCATTGATATCGACTAGTCCCAGGAATGCTCGGGATTCAGATGGCGCGTAAGTTCCATAGCGTCATGCAGGACCCGACCCACCACGACCAACCCACCCTCCATTCGATAGACCAGGAAGTGTCGGGGGCGTCGCACGATGCCAGAGTAGGTATCTGCCCGCTTTCGGCTCAACCGCAGGTGCCATGAGCGGACATCTCCTCCCAGGTCATGACGTTCGAGGCTACCCGGCCGCTCAGGTTGGTGGGCGATATCGCGCAAGGCCGTGATGATCAGGGTCTCGTAGCGGGTTCTCGCGGCATGCCCAAAATGCTCGTGGGTCCAGGCCAGGATGTCGACAATATCCGCTTGGGCGGCGGCGGATAAACGGTACTGCACCATCAAACAGCTGATTGCGCCCGAGCGGCGGCACTCAGGCCCAGTTGGCCAATGAAGTCGTCGAGCTGGTCATCAGCAACATCCGTGTAACGACCGGCAGCGATATCCGCCCAGCCTAAGTTCGCCGCGTTCTGGAGGGCCTGCAACTTGGCGGCCTCCAGATGCTCGCGCTGTTCTATCAGACGCAGACCCTCCCGTAAAACCTCACTCGCGTTCTGGTACCGCCCGGATTTTACCAGGCTCTCAACCAAGTCCTGTTGATGGTCGCTGAGGACTACGTTGCGTGTTGGCATGGGGTACAACTCCTCTGGGTTACTGGCCCAGCATAGCAATAATGGCATATTATGCCAATCGTTGGCCTCATCAGCCGACCGGCACCATTTGTTTGAAAATCCGGCCTCCTTCACTCGGAAGCCCGCTTGACACCCACCTTCAGCTCATCCAGATAATCAGCCCAGCCCTGCATCATCTGAGTGCGGCCCTCCAGGTGTGCAGTGCGGTTGTAGGCCCTGCCGGTAGCATCGCGAACGGCGTGAGCAAGCTGATGTTCGATCCAGTCGATGCGATAGCCCAGGACCTCATCCAACATGGTCCGGGCCATGGCCCGGAATCCGTGCGGTGTCATCGTGGCATTGTCATAGCCCATTGCCCTCAGCGCGGTGCGAACGCCGTTTTCACTCAGAGGACGGACCTGACCGCGCACACTGGGGAAAACGAACCTACCCCGACCCGTGAGAGCCTGGATTTCCCTTAGCAGGGCCTGGGATTGACTGGCCAGCGGTACAATATGCGGCTGGCGCATTTTCATCTTCTCTGCCGGAATCTCCCAGCGCAACGCCTCCCAGTTGATCTCAGCCCATTCCATCTGCCGGATCTCGCCGGGCCGCTGAAACAGCAGTGCAGACAATTGCAGAGCAGTCTTGACGATGGGCGTTCCGACAAAGCTGTCCATAGAGACCAGCAGGCGCCCCACAGCCTTGGGTTCTGTCAGCGCGGCATGGTGCTTTTTGCGTTTGGCCGGCAGGGCTCCCCGGAGGTCCGCCGAGGGATCTCGCTCTGCTCGTCCCGTCGCCACTGCATAGCGAAACACCAGGCTGGCGGTTTGCTTGGCACGATGGGCAATGTCCAGGGCACCGCGGTGCTCGATGCGGCGCAGGGCGCCCAGCAGTTCCAGGGGGGAAACCAGAGAGATGGGGCGGGAGCCCAGTACCGGATAGAGGTCCTTTTCCAGAATACGGCCGGTACGGGCCTGGTAGCTGGCCGATTTGCCGGGCATCATCTGGTTAAACCACTCGCGGGCGACGGCTTCGAAGCTGTTTTCCGCCACCAGATGGCGGGTGAGCTTCTCGACCTTGCGAACCTCACCAGGGTCAATGCCGTCGGACAGCTTGTCCTTGGCGAGGAAATGCCGCTTGCGGGCCCCCGCGAGACTGACAGTCGGAAACACGCCAAGCGCCAGCGTGCGCCGTTTACCCAGGTAGCGATAGTCGTAGCGCCAGTACTTGCCCCCACCGGGTTTGATGAGCAGGTAGAGTCCACCCCCGTCGGGCTCTTCATCATTAACGGGGGACACCGGTATTCATTAAACTGATT
>TARA_R110002110_G_scaffold415066_1_pt1 | contig 13022 bp, 12 predicted proteins | sample TARA_R110002110 | Tara Oceans TARA_R110002110 (sample SAMEA4397330) | marine metagenome | biome: Polar Biome; feature: [SRF] surface water layer (ENVO:00010504); material: water (ENVO:00002006), including particulate matter (ENVO:01000060) such as... | depth 5 m
GTACTTTTCCTTACAAAAAAAGCCTGACTCTAATAGTTAGAACCGGGCTTTCATGGTAATTATTTTATCTTTAGCCTTATCGGCACAAGCGGGACGCTTGCGCTAGACGGGGCTTGCAACTTTTAAAATAATTTGGTTTCCCTAATCCGTGAGAAGTATGGCTCCTGCGGCAACACCTTTAATGTTTGCAGCTATAAGATTAAGAATTTCCCCAATTTATAAGAGCTATGATAGCTGTAATGAACATAATGACAAAAATAAATGCTTGATAAAATAGAATTTTTTTTAAGCCAGAAGTTTGATCCCTCCAATTTCTATACAAATCTATATTTTTGACTATATAAATTCCGGTAAAAATTATAATTGCGCCAAACAATAATAAAGCTTCATTTTTCATAAAATCAGTTTTTGCCATTTGATTCTACAGCCACACCCAAAGATTTTTCAAGTTTGTAACTTAAAAGTACTAGTATAGGAAGTCTGCGACTTCCATTCCATCATATCAATATCTCATCCATTGCAAGTATTCCTTTCTTTTCTTTATACCACAATGCGCTGCTATCTGGATACTCTTCGGGATTAAAGCAAAATCCTTCCTTCACCAGATTATAATGAACATAGTTCATTTTCTGATTGTAAAATGTATTAGACGTTATTTCAATAGGTCAATTATCCTGCCTCCAAAACTGGTACGTTTTGTTATTTGAATTTTCCTTGCCTGCTTTTTTAAACATCCAAAGCATCCATGTTCTTCTGCTTTCTTTATTGTTACTCTCCAGGTCGTTGATAATGGCTTTGGCTGTGTATTTTTTAAAGTCTCTTAGTATATCCGACAGATTGAATCCTTCTTTAGCACTTATTATAAGATGGATATGATTCGTCATTAAACACCAACCATGAATCTGTAATCCTTTGATAGCTCTGCAATATTCCAAACTATCAATAATAACCTGTTTATATACTGGTCTCGTAAATACATCAATCCAATCTACTACGGCAAAGGTAATAAAATGTACCTGTTGATGATTATGGATTTTGAATGGCATTGCTGAATTTACTGGTTCTATACCGTAATGCAAGTTACAAACTTGCTTAGCTCCTACTCTTTAAGTCGCAGACTTAAGAGAGCTTGGGTGGAGATGCCCCAAGGTCAGTATTCCCGGATCGAGTTAATTAGTTATTTTTTGCCTTTTCGGCACAAGCGGGACGCTTGCGCTAGACCGGAGACTATAGACCTAAAAATACTGTTTAAAACTCAAAAATATGTATTACGGAAAAAAAATAGCCTCCAAATTTTTCGCGAAAATATTAATTTTCTAGATACAGTTTATAATTTTGAGAGTAAATCTCTTACTCTCAACTCTTTAGTCTCTTTTTAATAAGCCGAAATACTTATTTCAGTTTACCATACATGTATTAAAATTCTTTTTCATCTTTTGTGCTGTTCATTTTATATCATCCTGTGTATTTCAAACTAATTACTATTATGAACAAGATTTCTACCTTTCTCTTTATAACACTTCTCACTTTTTTATTTTCTAACACTCTTAATGCTCAATACGTAGCTCCTTCAACCAAAGCTGAACTTGATGCATCTATTCAACAAAGAGACAAACTCCGTAATAGCTCTGCTTTTAAACATTACCCTGTACGAAGCGTTGGGCCCGTCGTAATGAGTGGACGAGTTACCGACATTGCCGTTCATCCCCAGAATAGTCGGGTTTTTTATGTTGGATATGCCTCAGGTGGAGTATTTAAAACTGAGAATAGCGGGAATACAATGACTCCAATTTTTGATCACGAAGATGCATTGGGAATCGGAGACTTGGCAATATCTAAAGCAAACCCTGATGTTATTTGGGTTGGAACTGGTGAAAATAACAGTAGCCGATCCAGTTATGCAGGTGCCGGAGTATTTAAAAGTATGGATGCCGGAGAAAGCTGGAACTATGTTGGTTTAAGAAATACTCAGCATACGGGGCGTATCATAACTCATCCTACTGATGAAAATGTAGCTTGGGTTGGCGCAGTAGGAGCTCTATACTCAAATAACAGTGAAAGAGGTGTTTATAAAACTGTGGATGGTGGCGAAACTTGGGACAAAACATTATTTGTTAATGATAGCACCGGAGTAATCGATCTTGTTATCCATCCAACTAATCCAGACATCTTATGGGCTTCAACCTGGGAGAAAGATCGTAAGTCATGGAATTTTAAAGAAGGGGGAAATGGATCTGCTATATACAAATCTACAGATGGTGGAGAAACATGGAATAAAGCCGTAAATGGATTTCCACAGGGAAGTTTCGTAGGTAGAATTGGATTAGATGTGAGCCAATCAAATCCTAATGTAATCTATGCTGTGGTTGACAATCAGTTTGAAATGAAAGAAGAAACTGAGTCTGATGATGAAACTGCACTTACCCAAACTTCTTTCATTGAAATGTCAGACAAAGACTTTGCGAAACTCGATAATAAAAAATTAGAAACTTTCCTTCGCAGAAATGGGTTCCCTGCAAAATATACTGCTGAAAAAGTTAAAGCCGATGTAAAATCGGGAACTTACAATGCTAAAGCTTTAGGAGAATATCTTGGTGATGCAAATGCCGCACTTTTTAATACAAGTATAAAAGGATTAGAAGTATATCGCTCTGATGATGGCGGGGCGAATTGGAGTAAAACCCATGATTATGAAATTCCTCGTGTATTCAATACGTACGGTTATTATTTCGGGGAGATTCGCGTAGATCCAAACGATGAAAATACAATTTATACGTGGGGTGTTCCTTTCATCAAATCGACAGACGGTGGTAAAACATGGGAATCACGAGCTAATAATGATCCGGTTCATGTCGATCATCATGCAATGTGGATTGATCCTGCTGATTCGGAACATATTTTGTTAGGTAATGATGGTGGATTATATGAAAGTCATGATGGCGGACTTAATTTTATCCATCACAACGTGGCTGCACTTGGTCAGTTTTATACCGTAAGTGTAGATATGGAAGAACCATACAATATTTATGGTGGTCTTCAAGATAATGGTACGTTTTTTGGTCCTTCTACCTCTACACCAAATAGAAACCGTCCTTGGGAGCGATTGTTTGGTGGAGATGGAATGCATGTTTTTGCAAATCCACAAAACCCTGATATTGTTTATGTAGGATTTCAGTATGGAAATTATTTCAGATTAGATAGAGACAAAGGAACAACTGATGGCATTACTCCTAAACACGATATTGGAGAGCCTCGTTACAGATATAACTGGAATACTCCTATTAATTTAAGCCATCATAATCCTGATGTGGTCTATTTCGGATCACAAAAATTAAATCGCTCTTTAAATCGTGGTGAAACTTGGACAGCTATTAGTCCTGATCTAACAAATGATTATCCTAATGGTGATGTACCCTACTCTACAATTTCGACTATTGCTGAATCTCCACTCGATTTCAATCAGATTTGGGTTGGTACGGATGATGGAAATATTCAATTGACCAAAGATGGCGGAGCAAGTTGGACAAATGTTACTAACAATCTTCCTAAAGACCTTTGGGTGAGTGAAGTTCATGCTTCTATATATGATAAGAGAACAGCATACGCTTCTTTAAATGGTTACCGATTCGATAACTTTGATACTTATTTATACAAGACAACTGATTTTGGTAAGACATGGATTTCTGTAAAAGGTAATCTTCCAAATGAAGTCGCTAATGTAATTCTTCAGGATCCTGTAGTTCCTTCTATTCTATATGCAGGCTTAGATCATGGAACTTATATCAGTTTTAATGATGGCAAAGAATGGCATTATCTGAATCAATTGCCAAATGTTGCAAGCTATGATATGGTTGTTCATCCAAGAGAACTAGAGCTTGTTATAGGAACTCATGGCCGTAGTATTTGGGTAGCAGATGTTAAACCATTACATGTTGTTTCTAAGCGCATGAATGAGAAAATAACCGGTTTTTCTCCTGAAGATATTCGTTATTCCGAAAGATGGGGCGAACAGTCCGTTCCATACAGGGAAGCCTTTACCCCAAGTGTTGATTTGATGTATTTCATAACCAACAAAAAAGGAGAAGAAGTAGAAATCACCATTTACAATAAAGATAAAGAGAAAATATTTTCGACCAAAGAAAAAGCACTTTTTGGTTTCAATATTTATGAGTGGGATCTCGTTATTGGTTCTGTTAACGATGGAAATAATGAGTACTTACAAAAAGGAGAGTATAAAATTGAATTTAAAAGTGGAAAATCAACTCATGAAGTGGACTTCAATGTTAAATAAACTCAGCTTAATATGTATCTCAGCAGCTCTTTTAATTGGCTGTGGAGATTCCAAAAAGAAAGATCAATCCAAAGATAAAGGACGCATTTTAGAATACACCAATCAGCTTTCATTTATTAATGAATCCGGAGAGGTTGTTTCCACGTTAGATTTTGTAAAAGCAGACGATCCCAATGAAAGAAATCAGGGCCTTATGGATGTTACTTCAATGCCTCCCAATGCTGGAATGGTGTTCTATTTTGATACTGAAGAAGAGCAAAGCTTTTGGATGATGAATACGCCACTTCCCCTAGATATCATGTATGTAAATTCAGATAGCGTGATTGTCAGTATATATAAAAGCACTACTCCATTTTCTGATAAGAGTTTACCTTCAGGAGCTCCGGCGAAATACGTTATAGAGACAAACGCCGGTTATAGCATATCGAATGATATCAAAGAAGGGATGAAAGTACGTTTTTGAACAGAGGAACAGAGGAACAGAGGAACAGAGGAACAGAAAAAGTTTAAGTTCCTTAAATTAAAGTTCAAAATTTAATTCAAAGTTCTTTGTTCAATGTTCCATAGCTTCTTCTTTATCTGCAAATTCGTGAAGGAAATCCATCACATGAGAAACGTTTTCTTTTGAGCCAATATATATGGGTGTTTGTTCGTGAATTGATGTAGGAACTATTTCCATAATTCGTTGATGTCCATCGGTAGCCATTCCTCCCGCTTGCTCTATGATAAAACTCAACGGATTGCATTCGTACATTAATCTTAATTTACCATTTGGATATTTTTTGCTGTGCGGATAAATAAAAATTCCACCTTTGATCAATGTTCTATGTAAATCGGCAACCATTGAACCAATATATCGCGCTGAGTAAGGCCTGCCTGTTTCTTCGTCTTCTTCCTGGCAATACTTTATGTATTTTTTAAGCCCAAGTTCCCATGAGTTATAACTCCCTTCATTAATACTGTAAATCTTACCATGATCAGGAATCTGAACTTTCCTATCGCTAAGAATGAATTCTCCCAAACTAGGATCTAAGGTAAATAAGCTCACGTTTAATCCTGTTGTATAAGCTAAAGTAGTACTGGAACCATAAAGTACATAACCTGCAGCAACCTGCTTTGTTCCCGGTTGTAAAGCGTCCTCTTCCCTTACTGCTTTATCAAAACGGGGTTCTCTCATATAAATGGAAAAAATACTTCCGATAGATACATTCACATCGATATTAGAAGATCCATCAAGTGGATCCATATACACAATATATTTTCCTGCGGTACTTCGTAGCCTTACGATTCCATCATTCTCTTCTGAAATTACCATACAAGTAATTCCTGATCGATCCAGCGCTGAAATCAATTGACTGTCTGCAAAAAGATCGAGTTTTTTTACAGATTCACCATGTATGTTTGTGGAACCATCAAAACCAAGAATATTAGTAATTCCGGCTTTGTTTACTTCTCTTGAAATAATTTTTGCTGCAAGGCTGATATCTCTTAAAAGTTGAGAAAGCTCTCCGGTTGCTCCTGGAAATCTATTTTGAGCCTGGATAATAAACTCTTCTAACGTTACCAATCTTTCTTCTTTCTGTGTAGTCATATAATCCCTAATAATTTATATGGAAGCGCTTTTCTGTAATATATGAATGTTTTTAGATCAATTTCTCTTTAAAATTTCTTAATCTCCTTTAGCAATGCTTGTGCCTTAGATTTTAGCTCTTCTAAACTTCCATCGTTAGAAATGATATAATCAACTTGATCACTCATTTTATTAAAATCCTGCTGTTTGGAAACACGATCTAATACGAGCTCTTTCTGCGAATTATCTCTTTCCACAACGCGATTAACTCTTGAATTAAGATCTGCAGTTACTAAGACAACAAAATCCAGATCTTTTGGGCGGCCATATTGCAGGAGAATGGCTGCTTCTTTAACAAACACATCTATACCTTCTTTCTTTTTTTTATCGGCTAAGTGAGCTACTTCTTTCCAAAGTGAAGGGTGAACAAGTTTATTTAAGTCTTCAACTCTACCCTTTTCAAAAGCTTCTTCTGCTAAATAAGAACGATTTAAACTTCCATCCGGATGGTAAGAACTCTCTCCAAACGTAGATTTTATTTGAGCTATAAGCTCTTCATTTTCGACCATGATCTTTTTAGCGACATCATCAGCATACACAACAAATGCTCCTGATTTTTCCCATTCTTTGCATAAAGTAGTTTTACCTGAACCAATTCCTCCTGTTACGCCGACTTTGATCATCAATCATTTACCTATTTTAGAGTTATCATGATCCGAATTATAATGAAGCCCTCTGTTTTCAGTTCTGTTCATTGCGAACTTAATAATTAAATAAGCTACCGAAGTAAGGTTCCTAAGCTCACAAAGCGGAACACTCACACTGGTTCTTTCATAGAATTCTTCAATCTCCTCGTACAATAATGTGAGCCGTCTCAACGCCCGTTTCAAGCGTAAATCACTTCTTACAATCCCCACATAATCCCACATTATTTGCGCAAGCTCGTCTCTGTTATGTGAGATTAAAATCCATTCTTTGGTATTGAAGGTATTGGTCTCGTCCCATTCCGGGATATCTACTTCGTTACTATAGTTTAAAAACTCTTCTGACGCTTTTTCTGCAGCTTTTTTAGCAAAATACAATGCCTCTAACAAACTATTTGAAGCTAAGCGATTAGCCCCATGAACCCCGGTTGACGCCGTTTCTCCACATGCAAACAACCTGTTTATGGATGTTTTGCCATTCAAATCTGTTTCAACACCGCCACAGAGATAATGGGCTGCTGGTACCACAGGAATTTGATTTTTAGTGATATCCAGTCCATAAGACATACAGGTTTCAAAAATAGTGGGGAACTCTTTTTTTACGGAAGCAGAGTCAAGATGAGTAACATCCAGAAATACACTTTTATCCCCTCTTTTTTTAAGTTGATCGTCTATTGCACGGGCAACGATATCACGTGGAGCCAAATCTTTTCGTTCATCGTATTCCGCCATAAAAGCTTCACCATCCGAATTTCGCAGTATACCGCCGAAGCCTCGTAAAGCCTCTGATATAAGAAATGAATCCGCACCTTCTATATTTAATGACGTTGGATGGAACTGAACAAATTCCATATTTAAAATCTTAGCTTTCGCTCTGTATGCCATGGCGATACCATCTCCTGTAGCAATCTTTGGATTGGTGGTATGTTGGTATACCTGCCCGATGCCACCGGATGCCAACACTGTTACTTTTGAAACTATTTTCCGAACGGCACTCTTCTTTTCATCATAAACATAGGCCCCAAAACATTGAGTTTCTGAAGAAGGGATAACTGTACTGCCCAAGTGATGCTCTGTCAATAGGTCCATCGCGAAATGATATTCGAGAACAGTAATATTTGGATGTTCTTTGACTTTATTAACCATCACGTTTTCAACTTCAAAGCCTGTTGCATCTACCGTGTGGACGATTCTATTATTCGAATGACCTCCTTCTCTGCCAAGATCTAAACCATCATCTTTTCGCGTAAACCGAACGCCGGAGTTGATCAGCTCATGGATTAGATTAGGAGCATCCTTTACCATTAGCTCAACAGCTTCAGCATTACAAAGTCCATCTCCTGCAATAAGTGTATCTGAAATATGGTTTTCAAAAGAATCATTATCCAAATTCATTACGCTTGCAATGCCACCCTGAGCGTATCGGGTATTCGCTTCCATCATTTTATCTTTAGTGACAATGATCACCTTTCCACTTTCAGCCGCTTTTAACGAAAAAAATAATCCCGCAAGACCGCTTCCAATTACCAGAAAATCAGATTTGAGCATAGTAGTTTAGTTGAAGAGACTCCAGCCGTTTTAAGAAAAAATAACTAATCACATATTTGATATGTACTACAGAATTAAGCGAAAAACAAGCATTTTTTCTATCCAACGGATTAACAAAAATTTTGATTAGTCTTGGTGCTCAGTTGAAATCATCAAGAGATAAGCCTTAATAAAATCATCCAAATCTCCATCCATCACTCCATTTACATTTGAAGTTTCATGATTAGTACGATGATCTTTCACACGTTGATCATCAAACACATAACTTCTGATTTGTGATCCCCACTCATTTTTTCCTTTTGTACCTTCGAGACGAGCTTTTTCCTCTTCCTGAATTTCTTTCTCAAGTTCGTAAATTCTGGACTTCAGCAAAACCATCGCCTTTTCACGATTCTGTAGCTGTGATCGTTCTTGTTGACATTCGGCTACCACTTTTTCCGTTCTTCCATCTGAAAGTTCTCCTTCCCAAATTAATCGAACTCCGGTTTCAACTTTGTTCACATTCTGGCCACCTGCACCGCTGGAATGGAAACGCTGAAGCTCTACTTCGCTTTCATTGATATTCACTTGAATCGAATCATCAATCAAAGGAGAAACAAAAACCGAACAAAAAGAAGTATGTCGGCGGGCATTACTATCAAATGGAGAAACGCGAACTAAACGATGAACACCGCTTTCAGCTTTTAGAAATCCATAAGCATTCGTTCCCTGAACCTCAATAGTTGCTGATTTTATTCCGGCAACATCTCCGTCTTGGTAATCTATATTAGAAACTTTAAAATCATTCTTTTCAGCCCAGCGCACATACATTCGGTACAACATTTGAGCCCAATCCTGGCTTTCAGTTCCCCCTGCTCCCGGGTTAAATGACACAACCGCATCTCGTTGATCATCCGAACCGTTGAGCATATTTCTAAGCTCTAACACTTCCAGCTTTTTCTCTAGTTTTGCATACTCAGATTCAAGTTCATCGCCAACATCTTCTCCCATTTCTTCAAACTCAAGAAATACATTAATGCTGTCTCTGAGATCATTCAAATTATCCCAAGATTCAACCAAACTCTTTTCATGGTCTATTTGCTTCATCACTACTTGTGCTGAAGTTGGATCATTCCAAAATTCGAGATCTTGGGTCTTCTCGGTAAGTTCTATTATGCGGACTTTTCTTTTGTCGTAGTCAAAGATACCCCCTGAGCGAATCCACGCGCTCATAGAGTTCATTTAAATGATCTTTATTAATTGCCATTCGAATAGTTAAATTTTAGTCTTTTCCGCTGCGTGTAAGTAGCAGTCCAAGAAATAACCCTGCCGCAAAAGCAATACCAAGTCCTTGTTCAGGATTCGCTCTTACATATCGACGCGCATTACGGTACTCATGGCGAACTTCACGTTCTAATCTGTCTTTTTCATACTGAAGACGATCTAACGCTTTGTCATAGCCTTCAATAGCTTTTTGCTCTATAATATCGCCTGCTTTTTCTAAACCTTGCTCGATTCTTTTTTTACTTTCTGATGTACTCATAATTTTCCTTTATTTTTGAAGTTGAAAATACAAATTTAACAGCACATTGTTTAGTGATTCAGCTGAACCTTCCTAAAAAATATGCTAAGTTCTGTGGATGAAAAAAAAGCTTTCAACCCTTTGGTTTAAATACCTCACTTCCAGTTATCTTATATACAATACATGCTGGGAAGATCCCAAAATTGATAGATTTTTACTTGAAATCGATAATTCCAGCAATTTATTAATGATAACGAGTGCAGGTGAGAATGCGTTCGACTACCTCTTAGATAATCCGAAATCGATCGATTGTGTGGATATTAATCCATACCAAAATTACTTAATAGATCTAAAATATTCGTTATTCAAAAGTAGCAATCATAAGTATTTAACCGATCTTTTCTTAACGGGGAAATCACATCGGTATCAGGAAATATACGAATCCATAAAACCTGATCTTAGAGACGATTCAAAAGCATTTTGGGATTCGAGAATAGCATGGTTTTCCCCTCAAAATGGGTTTTACAAGCACGGTTTAACCGGAAGATTTGCCAAATTTCTCAACACTATAATTGATCTTAAAAAAGTACGAGCTAATATTCAACATATCATTAGTGAGAGTTCTGAAGAAAAAAGAACTCTACTATTTAATGAGCATATAGAACCTATTTTGTGGAAAGTTTTAAGCCAAAGATTCTGGAAGTCTGATTGGATTTTAGGATTTGCCGGAATTCCTTCTACCCAAAGTGGCAGCATGACCAATTTGAATGAGTATATGAAAAATACGATTAGAAATATTTTCGTTGAACAAGGTGTGAAAACAAATTATTTCTGGCGGTTGTATCTGGAGGGTAGTTATTCAAACGAATGTAAGCCAAGCTATCTAAAAAAAGAAAAATTCGATGTAATAGCGGCTCGAACAACCAAATTAAACTATACGAACCAATCGGTAACTTCTTTTCTAAATTCATCACAAAAAAAATATTCACATTTTATTCTTTTAGATCATCAGGATTGGTTAATTGGAAATGGAACCGATGAACTAGAAAAAGAATGGATTGCTATATTGAAAAGAGCTAAACCCAAAGCCAAAATTCTATTTCGATCTGTTCATAAAGATCTGGATTTCCTACCCAAATTTGTTAAGGATAGAGTTTCCGCTCTTCCCATCGATCAAAACTATTTATTGAAAAATGATAGAGTGGCTACCTATCCTTCAACTTTTCTTTTAGAAGTCAATGTTTGATTCAGTCAATTCATACTACAAATTCCATTCTAAGATTTATGATTTTACAAGATGGAGTATCTTGTTTGGAAGAAACTCTATTCTGGATTGCTTGCCTAAATTATCATCAGAGGATCCTAAAATTCTCGATTTAGGATGTGGAACGGGGAAACATCTCACTAAGCTAGCTGAAAAATATCCTGAAGCCCAAATAACAGGATTAGACGCTTCCGTTGAAATGCTTACAAAAGCTCAAGCAAAAATTAGTTTGTTACCAACTATTAGTATTCAAAAATCATCCTTTAATGAGTTTCTCAGCGAAAAAAATACGTACGATTTGATCTTATGCTCATATTCCCTTTCAATGTTTGGAGATAAAACCCCTTTTCTTGCTGATATTTATTCCTCACTAAAAGAAAATGGTACCATCATAGTTATGGATTTTGATACTACCCCCTTTCCATTTTTCGAGCGTTGGATGAACTTTAATCATGTTCAAATTTCAGGAAACCTATTCAATGAGCTCCAACATTTATTTAAAATACAATTCCACAAAACTAAAAAAGGCTATTTTGGATTATGGAAATATTCACTTTTTATAGGTACTAAGTAATGGATTCCAAAAAAAAATCAGTATCATTGAGGTGCTCAAAAAAGGGCTTCCACACAACTAATTCATGCAAGAACTACTCACAAACACCAAAACAGCTTTTAAGTATAAATCTACCAAAGATTTAAAATTGGCAAAATGGATTTATGGGATCATGCACAAATATCCTGATCTAGTTTTGGTTTTAAGCGAACTCGGAATGTTTGCTGTAAAATGGAAACTTCCTTTTGCTGAGAAAGTGGTTTATAATACTTTCTATAAAGTGTTTTGTGGCGGAAAAGACCTGAAAGATTGTATTTCAGTAATCGATAATCTTAACGCTTTTGGCGTTGAAACGGTTTTGGATTATGGCGCTGAAGCTAAAGATTCCGAGGAAGAATACGAAGCTGTTACTCAGGAATTTTTGAAAGCCATACGCTTTGCCGGTAAACACGAATCTATTCCCTTGATCAGCATGAAAACAACGGCCATCGCTGATTTTGAACTCTTGGAAAAGTATAGTGAGCCTTCTTCAATTAAAACTCCTCAAGAAGTAATTGATTGGGAAAGAGTTAAAGCTCGGTTTGAATTGATCTGCCAAACGGCTCATGAAAATAAGGTTAGTATTTTCGTTGATGCAGAGGAAAGCTGGATTCAAGGCGCTTTAGATTCTATGGTTTTGGATATGATGAGGAAATACAATACGGACTTCCCAACTCTTTATAACACGTATCAAATGTACTTGAAGAGCTCTCTCAAAAGATTGACTTCACAATACGAAGAAATGCAGAAATCCGGTCTTTTCTTTGGGGCTAAGATTGTTCGTGGCGCTTATATGGATAAAGAATCTGCCCGAGCAGAAAAGCTTGGTTTAGAAGATCCAATTTATGCAACTAAAGGTGATACGGACGATGCCTATAACGAAGCCATTCTTTTCTGCTTTCAACATCGTGATGATCTGTCGTTTTGTTGCGCATCTCACAATCGTGAAAGCTGTATTATGTTGTTAGAATTGATAAAGGAAAATAAAGTCGAAAATCATCCAAATATTTCGTTTTGTCAGCTGTATGGAATGAGTGATAACCTCACCTTCAATTTGGCTACTCAAGGCGTTAGAAGCATGAAATATCTTCCTTATGGTTCCGTTCAAAACACCTTTCCTTATTTAGTTCGCAGAGCACAAGAAAATACTTCCATTACTAATGATGCTTCCCGTGAATATCTAATGCTTAGTGAAGAACTGGAGCAACGAGAGAAAGCGAAAAGAAAAACAATTGAATCCTGAACAGAGGAACTTAGAACATCGAACCGAAGAACGTTGAACTGAGGAGCAGTAGAACATCCAACCGAAGAACATCCAACTTCCAACCGATGAACGTTCTTCGGTTACGAAAGTCATCCTTGTAGATGTTAGCTAATTCGTTGACAAAAAACTTTTAGAAACTAACTCAAAAACCTAAATAGGACCATCCCGAATTTATTTCTCCAAAGGAGCCCTATGGACGGGATCTTTGTGGGGAATTTAAGTTTGATGCTAGTGTTGCTACCATAAAGAAAATATGGCACTAATTTAATTACCAGCTTTGCATATAAT
>TARA_R110002110_G_scaffold113582_3_pt1 | contig 13008 bp, 10 predicted proteins | sample TARA_R110002110 | Tara Oceans TARA_R110002110 (sample SAMEA4397330) | marine metagenome | biome: Polar Biome; feature: [SRF] surface water layer (ENVO:00010504); material: water (ENVO:00002006), including particulate matter (ENVO:01000060) such as... | depth 5 m
ACCGGAAATCCCGGCAGAGACCTTGATCGAATTTTCAAACAAATATGTGTCGCTGTACGAAGCGATCACCGGCACGGCGTTTCAACGCGCCGATCCGTCGGTGCCGGTCAAAGACCGTATCCGGGGGGCACTCATCCAGGCACTACCGGAATATTTCTGATCTGCGCCCGAGCCCTGCGACAATCTAAAATTGGCCGTTAAGATACATAAATAAGCGCGTCGCATCGCCGCCGTCGCCCACGTTTTCTGCGGGCAAAGTCAACGGCTGGGCGATTTCAACGCCGGCATTCACAAGATCCGTAAACGTCAACCGCACGCCAAGCCCGGTCGACGTCAGCGATTCCCGATGGCCGTTGTAACTGTTTTCCGCCGTCTCCCAGACGACGCCACCATCGTAAAAGCCGTAAAACTGATACGACGTCAGCACACCTAAATCGACACTGTCACCGAATTGCAACTCTGCCGCGCCCGCAGCACCATGGGTGCCGGAAAGCTCACCGCCATCGTAACCGCGTCCGTACAGCCAGCCACCAAGTGAGAATTCTTCGTTCGATAGCAGTCGCTGGTCCGATGCCTGACCGGCAAGTGAGATTTTGAAGGCCCACATATCCGACAACAACTGCCGGCGCTCGGCACGGGCATAAACCTTTGTAAACACCGGTCGGGCACCAACGCGCGAACGATTCGGATCGTCGCCCCGCGCATCATTTATACCGAGACCCCGGCTTACCCACAGGGTGCCATAATTCGAGCCCTTAAAATCATCGTCGACATAGTATTCGGCGCCAAGTCGTGCGACTTGCAAGCGGTCTTCAAAACTGAGCACACCAAAATCGCGCTCTTTCTGACGCGTCATGCCAACGTTGCCGTATAAGGTCAAATTTTCCTCACGACTTCGGATCAACGGATGTCTGATCTGCAAGACCGCACGTGTCGATGAACTGTTGAGATCGTTATCTTTCTCGTCCGCGCCGGCGTCGATGGTCGAATACGATCCGGTGAGCGAGACCGACGTGCCCTCGGTTCCCAACGCCCAAGCCTGCATCAATTCCACATATGCCAATTCGTTGGGACTCGACGGTACGGTGAAAATCGTGGCGCGTGTGCTGTCTCGCCCGGTCAGCAACCCATTGGCGGTGAGCGCGATAGACGCTTCGTCACGACCAATGGCCCGCGTGCCGCGATTGTCTACCCCGTAAGACCCACTCACCGCGGTTTTGCTGATATCAATATTCAGTGCATAGCTGCCTTTATCGCGGTCCAAAGCTTCAACATTTGCCTTTGCAGAAAGGCCGGGCAAATCATTCATCAGCAATAAATAACGCTCGATCACATTCACATTGGCCGGGCCATCCTTCGCGGTGATTTTTGCCGCATAGGGTGATAGCAATACCGTGAAGTCGTCGTCTTCACCTTCGACAGGTTTAAATTGCACCTGATCAATTCGCCCTTCGACGATACGAATATTCAACACGCCAAAGGGCAGATTTTGCGGCTCAATGATGGCGCGGCTGAGAAAAAACCCGTGGGTGCGGTAGTGTTCGGTGATCTTGCTGGCAATGGATTGGAGCGTGTCCGTGCCAATCTCAGCGGCAAGGTAAGGTTCATAATATGCAGCAAAATCTGCAGGCGAAAACGCTGTTAAGCCGCTGAACGTAACGGCAGCCAAGACAAACCGTGAATCCGGTGCGGAATCAGGAGAAAAGTCGGCTGGGGCATCGGGTTCTGCGGTACGCAATTTAGATGGAGTGGGTGTGCGAGTTTCGGTTGCCCGACCTACCGGGTTTTGTTCGATTCGCTCCTGAATGCGGGTCGGGTCGGATGCACTTGATTGTGCAAATGCGGCTGTATCAATACTCGTAAAGATAGAAAAAAATAAAAGGGCGCTAGAATATAACAAATTCTTTAATTGTATTAAATTTTTACTTTGGACAACCATGTTGGCAGATTGCACGAAATATAACGCTCCGTAAGGTTTATTGCGTTTAACATTGAACGTTTAGGCCTTTTAATGCGGACTCACCGCCCACTTTTTATTATAATGATATTATTGGTTAATATAAACGGGACGCGATCCGAACATAAATTTGTCCCGCGGTTCCTAAAAGTATTCATTAATGTAGGTGTGTATGTCCATCATGCGGGCGGCGCAGTTGAATAGTTTTTTGAAAGCGCTGCTGGTCAGCCTTTTTTTAACAGTGACCAGTCTGTCGGCATGGGCAGATGATACTGCATGGCTGGTCACGTCTATTGAAGGCGATGTGCGTGTACGCTCACTGGATGCGTCATGGAGGGTTCTGGTTGTCGAGCAAACACTCGAAGCCGGAACGGGAATTGAAACCGCACCGGGCAGCCGGTTGGTGCTAACGCGCGGAGAAGACACCGTCATCGCATCCCCAGGCAGCACCTTCGAAATCGGCCCCAATGGTGAAAGTGCCGATGCCGCAGAGGCACCAAGTATTATCCAGAAGCTCGGCACGCTGTTATTCAAAATAGACTCCCGCGCTGGCATCGACCGCTTTCGCGTACGCACCCCGTATTTGGCTGCGGTCATCAAAGGCACCGTGTTCTCTGTTAGCGTTACGCCTGAAGGCAGTGCCCTGCACGTAACCGAAGGCTTGGTCCAGGTTGCGTCGCCGGCGACCGGGCAAGTCGGTCTTGTCGGGGTCGGCCAAACCGCGCGTGTCAGCGCTCAAGGCGGCTCGCCACTCACCATCGATAACGGTCGCGGCCAAGAAAATTCACCTACCCCAAAAGCGGATGATAAGAAAAAGTCAGAAGCGCCGAGCGAAAAGAAAAACACCAAGAATCAAAAAACCGCCGCAGCCACTAAAAAAACCGACACTGGGCGCGCAAATAATCGCACGGCGTCTCGATCACTTAATCAAGATGGAAAAGCGAACAAAAACAATGCGAGCAAAGGCCTGAAGATCGACAAGTCCATCGATTTCGGCATCGGCAGCATTGCGAAAGCAACGAACGGGCTGATCGCGTCGCCGAGCGACAAACGCAATAGTGGCAAAAATACAAACGGCGGTCGCGGCAATGGCGGCGTCGGTCGCAATGCCATTGCCGGATCAGTCTCCGTGGAAAGCGTATCTTTGTCACCCGGCGCAGGCGTGGGTAACAGCAATAGCAGTGCCGGTGGCAACGGCAACGGCAACGCCGGTGGCAACGGCAACGGCAACGCCGGTGGCAACGGCAACGGCAACGCCGGTGGCAACGGCAACGGAAATAACGGATGAGTGCGCTTAGGCCACCGTCTGCATTAACTTACATAACGCGATGGCTGCGCACAGAATGGGTGTCTCTGTCACTCATACTCCTGATTGTCTTAACCTTGTACATTTCAAACGCCCTTACGGGATTTGACCGTGCCCTGCTGGACTTACGGTTCAAACTTTTATCTCGCCCGGCATCTGATCAAGTGGTTCTCGTTACCATTGATCCAAAAAGTCTGCGGGAGCTTGGCACTTGGCCTTGGTCACGGACGCTGCACGCAGACGCGATCACCCAATTAGATAATGCCGGCGCAGCACGCATCGGCGTCGACGTCGACTTTTCAGCGTTCTCAACAAACGCAGCGGATCAAGCGCTGGAAAAAGCCATCGCGGCCGCCAACGGCAAAGTCGTGTTGCCGGTGTTTAAGCAATGGACCGAGTTGCGGGGTGATGATGTAACGTATACCGGCCCGGCAAAACCCCTGGCCGCCAACGCGCGTCTGGGCTCGGTAAACGTGCGACCGGCCGACGACGGTTTGGTGCGTCAGTATGATCGTGTGCATACATGGCAAAACAACTACCTTCCGGCATTTGCCGCCGAAGTTACGGCGCACGCCGTTATGGGCACGGAACCATTTGAAATCGACTACGGCATCCGTCCGGAAACGATCCCACGTATCCCGTTCGTTGACGTTGTCCGCGGCACCTTTGATGCAGATAAAATCAAAGGAAAGTTCGTGATCATCGGTGCGACCGCGATTGAGCTGGGTGATGAACTTGCGGTGCCGATTTACGGTGCGCTCAGCGGTGTCGAATTGCAGGCATTGGCCGCAGAATCAATCATCCAGGGCAGAACCCTTAGGCCGCCGCCGATACCGCTTGATCTCATGATCGCGCTCTTGATTATTATTTTGGCGGCAAAGTGGTTCGCACACACCTCGAAAGGATTGGCGTTTGCCGCACTCACCGGCGGCACAGCCGCTCTGGTTATTGTTCCTTTCTTGATCCAAGCCAACATGCCGATCAGTTTTGCAACGGGTGCGCCAATTTTCGCAATCGGGCTCTGCTTTATCCGGGGCATCACGCAAAAGCTGGATGTGCAGGCAGCGGACCTATTTAAACGGGCGTCTGAAGTCCGTGAACGCCGCGCTCTTTTTGAGACCATCGTTGAGAACAATTTTGACGGCATTATTGTCGGCGACGAAGCGGACCGCATCCGCCTTATTAACCCGACGGCGTGCCGGCTCCTAAAGTGGAGCGCCGAAATGGCGATTGGGCGTCCGATCAATGATGTGCTTTCTGTTTCCGGCGAAGCCCTATCCGACGAAGATACAGACAATGCGGCTCCTGAGGCGCAAGAAACGCGCATCCGACGGGCCGATGGCATTGATTTTCCCGTTGAACTCGTTCAGAGCGGCGTCACCATTGAACCCTCGACCGGACCATTTGAGCGGCGCACCCAAATTCGTCATTATCGGATCATCGCGTTTCGCGACATCGCGGAACGCAAGCGCATCGAAAAATCTCTGGCCAATGCCGCTGAACGCGCCATGGAAGCGGATCGCATGAAAAGTGAATTCATTGCCAACATGTCCCACGAACTTCGCACACCCTTGAACGCGATCATCGGTTTTTCCGAGGTCATCAAACAGGAAATGTTCGGTCCCGTCGCCAACGAAAGCTACCGCGGATACGCGCGCGACATCTATGCCAGCGGTACGCATCTCTTATCAATCATTAACGATCTGCTTGAGGTCTCGAAAATTGCCGCAGGCAAAGTCGAACTCGAAGAAGAAGAGATTGATCTCGATCAAGCATTCGCTGAATGCATGCGGATTGTGCGCGGCTATCCCGGCGCATCCCGATTGATCCTGAACAGCAACATCCAGTCAGGATGCCCTAAGTTGCTGGCCGATGAGCGCGCAATACGCCAGATGTTACTTAATTTGCTATCGAATGCGATTAAGTTTACGCCGCCCGGCGGCAATATCACCGTATCTGCGGGCCTTGAACCGCGACATCATTTCTTCATTTCGGTAGAAGACGACGGCATTGGCATCCCACCAGAAGAGATTGCCAACATCACGAAGCCGTTTCATCAAGTCGAGAGCGCATTGCACCGCAAGCATACGGGCACGGGGCTTGGTCTTCATATTGTGCAAAGTTTGGTTGAACTGCATGGCGGCACCGTGTCGGTTACCAGTGCGGTCAGCCGCGGCACGCGCATACAGCTCAACTTCCCACCCGAGCGCGTGATGGGTTTCGGTAACGTTATTGCCCTCGAAATTCATAAGAAAAAAAGCTAAGGTGCCGATCAACTGACGTTACCTAGAGCATTGGATTTCTTATGCCTAAAACACTTCTCGCCATGGCCGGCGCCGACCTGAGCCCGAGCACAATCGCTAAATCCGCATTGATTTTAATCGACTGTCAGAATGAATACGTGACCGGTGCGTTACCCTTAAACGGCATCGATGATGCCATGCTGGCAGTCCAAAACTTATTAGGGCGGTTTCGTGCCTTAGGCCGGCCAGTCATACATGTTCAGCACCAAGGCGCAGCAGGCGGAGCATTTGATCTTGATGCACCGCGCGGTGCAATTGATGCACGGGTCGCCCCCATCGACGGCGAAACGGTCGTCCGGAAAAAACTGCCGAATTCGTTTGCCGGCACCGAGCTGGATCAGCATCTAAAATCAATCGACGTCACGGAATTAATCATTGTCGGATTTCAAACTCACATGTGTGTCAGCGCAACGACTCGCGCGGCGCTTGATCTCGGCTATCGTTCGACCTTAGTTGGTGATGCCATCACGACGCGTGATCTTCCGGCCCCGGTCGGCGACGGCGTTATTTCAGCGGAAACAATTCATACCGCGACATTGGCGGCCCTTGCTGATCGCTTTGCCATCGTTGTTGCGAACACAGACGACATTCCGGATTAAGGCATCACGCGTCAGGCCATTTCTGAAGTCCGGCCGTATCGCGACGGCGCCCGATATGACCCGCAAGAGATCATCGTATGAGAAGTACCGTCGATGCCGCTTGAGCGTTTAAACGCTATCAATCCGTGCACCGCCGGCGACCCCAAGCACGCTTTACCGGCAGCACCAAGGCTCGACCACCTTGCGGGCAGTGCGTTAGTTCGGCTTTTTCTCTTCGTGCACCTGCGCGTATGAAATAAGCGCGAACAATACTGTGCCGCCAACAATATTGCCAAGCAGCGTCGGCACTGCAAAGCTGAACGCAGCGCCGACACCAATGTCACCGGTGAGCAAAAGCACCAACGCCTCGACTGTACCTGCCACGATATGGCTGGCATCGGTCAGGCCGATCAAATAAGTAAAAAACAATACGGTCAGGAATTCACTGCCCCCTGCTTCGGGCAGCACCCAAACCAACGCAGCAATCAGCCAGCCTGCGAGAATGCCTCCCATAAATAACGCGAGGCCGGATTTTGTAACCGCGTGCAGTGAAATCTGGCGCAAGCTCTCATGGATTTCAGGCGACAAGAAATCTCCATGACTAACGAACAACGCAAATAACGCGGCACCCACCATGTTTGCGGCCAATACGATGACCCACACACGAGCCAGTTTGAAAAATCGTGACCAGGATTTTTCCGACATCACCGGCAACACTGTGGTGATCGTGTTCTCGGTAAACAGTTGCTGGCGCGCTAAGATGACGAGCACAAAACCCGCCGTATATCCAAGCGGCTTTAGCAGCGACGCAGTCGGCGCATCGCCGAAGATCGCAACCATGCAGGCGGCAGCAAGTGGCGACAGGCCGATCGCCAGACCCGCCGCAATGCCGGACCACCAAAGAGCCGAGAACGACCGCTGCAGTTCAATCTCACCTTCTTTGCGGACAACTTCGTAAAGAACTGCAGGACGGGATCGGACGAGAGATTCAGCGTGCTTGGTCTCTTCATCTGTGAGCTTCGGCGAACTGGACATTTTCTTTTTTCTTTCACGTCATAAAAACACGCCCTCGCGCACCGCGAGAACGTTCTACATCAACTGCACATCAGCGATCCGCAGGCGAAAATACGTCGTCATATATTTGAATTCAAATGATGAATGTCAATAGCGATACATTTATTCATCATCAATCAGAATACGGGATGCCGCGCCATCGAGGTCTTCGAACTGGCCCGCTTTCAGACACCACAAAAACGCAATCAATCCAGCTAAACCGAGCAACAGGGCAATGGGAATAAGATAAATTAGAATATCCATGGTCCGGCCCCAGCTATTTCAGAATACGCAAACGGAGCGCATTCAAGGTGACAAGGATTGAGCTGGACGACATCGCGACCGCCGCCAGCAATGGCGTAACAAAGCCGAGCACTGCAAGCGGCACCGCCACAGCGTTATAAGCAATCGCCAAGACAAAATTTTGCTTTACCAAACGATCCGCCAATCGGGCCACATCAAGAGCCACCACAATTGGCTTTAAGCTTTGCCCCTGGAACACCAAATCCGCGGTCGTTTGGCTGATATCCGCAGCGCTGGTCGGTGACATCGAGACATGCGCGGCGCTGAGCGACGGCGCGTCGTTGAGACCGTCGCCGACCATCAACACATGATGACCCGCCGCAGAAAGTTCGGCCAATCGCGCCGCCTTTTCACCCGGCAAGCATGCGGCGCGCCACTGCGGGATACCCAGTTCTTCGGCAATAGGTGCGACGGCAGATGCCACATCACCTGACAATACTTCGATATGCAGCCCACGCTGTTGCAGTAACTGAATAATATCGGCCACGTCCGGGCGCAACGCATCAGAAACATCAAATCGCGCAGGCTTAGCGCCGACCCTCGAAAGCCAAATAACACTGCCCTGCCCGACATCCTCGTCCTCAAGAACACCGCACCACGCCGCACGGCCGAGGCGGATGCGCGTGCCATCCAGCATCCCCTCAATCCCCAACCCTGGCACTTCGTGAATATCGCCGACATGTGGCCGGGCCACGCCCCCGGCGGCAGCCGCAATGGCGCGGGCCAGGGGGTGCTGACTTGTATCTGCAAGCGCGGCGGCCAAGGCTAAGTCGTCTTTGCTAAAAACACCACTTCGTAGTGTCGGCGCACCCAACGTCAGGGTGCCGGTCTTGTCGAAGACAACGGTATCGACCTGCGCCAGTTTTTCCAGCGCGTCACCGGACTTCACCAGCACACCTGCTGACAGTAATCGCCCAGAGGCGACCACTTGGACCACCGGCACCGCGAGACCGAGCGCACAGGGACAGGTGATGATCAACACAGCGATCGCCGCCATCATTGCAGGTTCCCATCCGGCGCCGACGAACACCCACCACCCGATAAACGTCGCGGCGGCCAATACATGCACAACCGGCGCATAGACCCGGGCAACACGATCTGCGAGACGCACATAGCGCGCGCGGCCCTGCTCGGCTGTTTCCATCAGCCGCACGATGTCGGCAAGCAGTGTACAATCCGCGTCCTTTGTGGCGCGCACGCGGATCGGTGCCGACATATTCAAGGTGCCGGCAAAGACGGCATCCCCCGGCGCAACGCATTTCGCCATGCTCTCGCCGTTGATCAACGACGTGTCGACGTCCGACGTGCCATCGACAACCTCGCCATCAACCGGCAGTCGCGCCCCTTGGGCGACCATCACCGTCATTCCGGGTTTAACGTCGATGGCGCGCATTGCATGCCTGTTGCCGGTTTCGTCGACCACCATCGCCGCTTCGGCGCGAAGCCCCAACAGATGTGCAGCTGCAGAACGTGCCGATGCACGCGCGCGGCGATCCAGATAGCGGCCGATCAGCAAAAAGAACAGCAGCATCACCGCAGCATCAAAATACGCATGCTCGGCACTTTGCAACGTTTGATAGATACTCATCGCGCTGGCCAAGATCACGGCTAAGCTGATCGGCACATCCATATTTGATCGTCCGGCCTTCAGCGCACTCAACGCAGAGCGGAAAAACGGCTGGCCGGCATAAGCGACGGCGGGCAATGCGATCATCGCAGACACCCAATGAAACAGCGTGCGCGTGCCGGCTTCCATACCACCGCTATGACCCGCCCAAATCGAGACCGAGAGCAACATCACGTTCGCCGCCGCAAAACCGGCAACGGCGAGCGCGGAAAGCAAACGCTTGTGCTCATTGTCTTCGCTACGGGCGACTTCGGTCGGGTCAAATGGCGCCACAGGATAGCCAAGCTGGGTGACGAGGCGCACCAGACTCATGCCATTGACCACATCCGGATGCCACGTAATGGCAAGGCGACGCGTGCTCAGGTTGACGCGCGCTTTGGTCACACCGGGCCTGCCCAGCAATGTCGTTTCAATCAAATTGATGCAAGCCGCGCACGAGAGATTCTCAACCCACAAATCAAGGTGCGCGAGACCGTCGTCATCAATCCGGACAAACGCGCTCGGATCCGCCGCCGGTAAAACGGCGTTACCAATGGGCTGACCCTTCGCCCCAACCATATCGGCCAAAGCCTGCGCATCACAGCACCCCGCCGAGCCCAGCGGCAAGGCATCTGTCACAATCTGTTTTTTACTTTCCGCATTCATGGGGTCACAAGCACCTCGTGGCGCATACGATACTTCGTTGCATCAGGGCTTTGCGCGGTCACATCAATCATCCAGCGACCAGCGACCGGCGACACCAGCGAGGCTTGATATTTTCCAGGGGTCACTTCGGTGGCACGCAGCGTCACACGTTCTTCAGAACCCAACGGTCGGCTTATGACGGCGTCCAACGCGAGCCCCGTCATCGGCGTCCCGTCTTTTGCGGTCACATCAATCAACAATAAGCCGTCAGACATTTTGACGCGCGACTGCCAACCAAGCGCCGCCTGCCGCTCCCCATCTGCCAGAACCTCGTTGTACTTTATACCGTCTTTATAGGCCTGCGTGTTGGTCAGGCCAGGCCAGGTATGCAGCGCCATATACATAAAGATACCATTCACCACCGAGATCACGCCAAAGAACAAAATGAAGCCGATCAGCACCATGCGTCCGGTAATTTGACGGGGCGGCTTTACGGGCAGGACGACTGTTTGGGGGCTCATCACGGTATTCCTTAATTAACGTTCTGGGGCGCGAAACACGCTTTCGTAGTCTGCCGTTTCGTTGGTTAGGACGTCGCGAAGAGTAAAAGTTAAATCCGTCGCCTCGGATTTAATCAGATCGGCAGGCATACGCACCAAAATCCGAAAGCTTTGCAGGGTGTCAGCCTTGACGTCGAACGACTGTGTCGCAGCGAAATCGACGTAATCTGCGCCGACGACTTTGATTGAGGCGCCGGCGGGCTCGGTTGCGATCAAAATCACCGTCCTTGGCGTGCGCGCCTTATTCAGAATTTTGAACGTAAATGCATTTTGTATCGAACCATCGGACAACTTCGTAAAGATCGGATTGCGATCCCTGAGCACATTGATGTCGAGTTCGGTCCGTCCAACGAACACGAGCAGCATGAACAGCCCAATCGCCGCCCACAGCGCAAAATAGGCAATGGATCGAGCCCGGAAGATTCGCAGTTTCGAAGGCTTCCCTTCAATCCGCGCGTTCATCGCCGCGACGGAGTCGTAATCGATCAGGCCGCGGGGCCGTCCAACTTTTTCCATCACATCATCACAGGCATCGATGCAGAGCGCGCAGGTGATGCATTCCAACTGCTGCCCGTCACGAATATCGATACCCATCGGACAGGCGACGACGCAAGCTTTGCAGTCCACACAATCGCCGCGCCCATCGAAGGTCTCGCCTTTCCGGTACGCGGCGCGTGGTTCACCACGGTCCGCCTTATAGGTCACGGTCAGCGACTCTTCATCCATCATTGCGGCTTGAATGCGTGGCCATGGGCACATGTAGGTGCAGACCTGCTCACGCATCAGCCCACCCAGCGCAAACGTCGTGAAGGCCAAAACGCCCACGGTCATATACGCAATAGGCTGTGCATCAAAATGCACAAAATCCCATGCCAACGTCGGCGCGTCGGCGAAATAGAAAATCCACGCACCGCCCGTTGCCACCGATATCAAAAGCCAGATCACGTATTTTGTGAGCCGTTTTGCCGCCTTTGAAACAGACATCGGCGCTTTGTCCAAACGAATGCGCGCACCCCGATCACCTTCAACCACGCGCTCAACCCATATGAATAAATCCGTCCACACGGTTTGCGGGCACGCATACCCGCACCACGCACGCCCGACGACACTGGTGATAAAGAACAAACCCACCGCCGCCATGATCAGCATGCCGGCAAAGTAATAGACTTCTTGTGGCCATATCTCGATGAAGAAGAAATAGAACCGGTTATGCGGAAAATCGATCAGCACCGCTTGATCCGGATTACCCGCACCCCGGTCCCATCGGATCCAAGGCGTGATGTAGTAGACGCCAAGCGTCAGCGCCATAATCAACCATTTGAGTTTACGAAATGTCCCCCAAACCCGTTTCGGGTGAATTTTGACGCGCGCTTTATATAATGTGCGGTTTTCCGGCTTGTTAACCGGCTCGACATCGTGTTGGACGACGTCGGGCGCAGCTAAGTCAGCAGTCTCGGCCTTCGACATTTTAGCTCCTACAATGGCCCTTACTGCCCACCACCCAATGAGTGAACGTAGATCGCAAGTTGCTTGACGGTTTCAGGGGACAAAATTTTACCCCACGCCGGCATCACACCCGCGCGGCTGTTCGAGATCGTCTGCACCAATGTTTCTTTGTCGCCGCCATACAACCAAATTTGATTGTTCAATGCAGGCGCGCCCAACGCCGCCATGCCAACGCCACCTTCACCGTGACACGCCAAGCAGTTCTCTTCGAACAGCACCTGACCGGCTTCGGCCGCAGCAGGATCGCTTGCTTGGCCGGACAGCGACAACACGAACTCGGCAACTTGGTCGATCTGATCGCGTTCCAAAATACCGTCTTTTAGAAACGCAGGCATTTGCGAGAATCGCGCATCGTCAGACTGATTATTACGAATACCATGCGCAATGGTGAAATGGATATCTTCCATCGCGCCGCCCCACAGCCATTCGTCATCGTTCAGATTCGGGTAGCCTTTAAAGCCCTGTGCACCGCTGCCGTGACATTGCGAACAATTGACATTGAACGCAGACTTACCGCCGGCGAGCGCGAACTCCAACAACTCCGGATCTGTACGGATTTCTTCTAAGGACGCATCGGCGATGCGGGTCACGTAGACCGCCTGCGCTGCTTTCGCATCGGTGACCGACTTCGCGACTTCGGCGCGCGAGCTGTAACCGAGCATACCTTTTGTATAAGACGACACCAACGGAATCGCCGGGTAGGCAACATAGTAGCCGATCGACCAAACCACACTGGCAATGAAGATATACAGCCACCAACGCGGTAGCGGGTTGTTCAGTTCGCGAATACCGTCCCACTCGTGTCCGGTGGTCTCGATGCCGGAAAGTTCATCAATGTGTTTATCGGCCATTTCTCAGTCCTCTCTTAACGGCATCTGCGCCGCTGCGTCGAATTTTTTCTTAGCGCTCGGACGGAAGGCGTAAATCAACACGCCGACAAACAGCGCCACCATGTAGACAAGCCCCCACGTCTGGGCGAACGATGCGACTGTTGCGTAATCCATGTTCGACTCCTTAGCGATAGTTGGCTTCGGCATCGTAGGTCGAGAAATCGACCATCGTGCCCAGCACCTGCAGGTAAGCGATCAGCGCATCAAGCTCGCTCGGCGTGCCTGGATTGCCGTCAAAGTCGCGGACGTTGGCACCGGGGTAACGTTCCATAACGCCATCGGCGCCGTCCGAGTCCGGATC
>TARA_R110002110_G_scaffold6179_4_pt1 | contig 13004 bp, 8 predicted proteins | sample TARA_R110002110 | Tara Oceans TARA_R110002110 (sample SAMEA4397330) | marine metagenome | biome: Polar Biome; feature: [SRF] surface water layer (ENVO:00010504); material: water (ENVO:00002006), including particulate matter (ENVO:01000060) such as... | depth 5 m
AACTGGTTCTACCGGCGATGTAGCCTCCGCAGTACCTTTTGGAATGTATACAGACTCAGCGGAGTTTGTGACCGGCGCCGCAAGACAAGTAAATTATGTATTTAAGAAGCTTGGTGGTGATGTTGTAGATATCGAACTTACTAATGACAATGTGTATGCTGCATATGAAGAGGCAGTATTAGAATATTCATACATTGTTAATATGCATCAAGGAAAGAATGTTCTTTCCGACACGCTCGGTAAACTTACAGGTACCTTCGATCACAAAGGTGAGATTGTTAGTGGACCTGCCAGCGCTAGCTTGCAGTATCCAAGGGTAACCCTGTCTTATGCTAACAAGATCGGCGATGGCACCGCGAACATGGCTGGAGTAGGAGGCACAACTCGTATTTATTCTGCTTCTTTTACAACTTCAAAATCTCAACAAGACTACGATTTACAAGCGATAGTAGAGGCTGCGTCAACATCTGGTGTTGATGATGCGGGTGGTGCGGTCCCGTATGCTGGTAAAATTAGCAACTCTCGCATCATCATAGATAAAGTTTTTTATCGCTCTCCTGTGGCTATGTGGCGATTCTATGGCTACTATGGGGGTATCGGCACGGTAGGTAACTATTCTACATACGGTCAATACTCCGACGACTCTACATTTGAAGTTGTCCCAACTTGGCAGAACAAACTACAAGCAATAATGTATGAAGATGCTCTTTACACAAGAGTTTCTCATTATTCTTTTGAAATTGTAAATAATAGGTTGAGAATATACCCCAAGCCAAGAGGCGAAGATGCCTTTGGAGGATATCTCTCCAGAATCTGGTTCCGCTTTAGAATAGCAGACAATTCTTGGGGTGAAGATGGAGATACAAACACCGGGGTTCTTGGTGTTAACAACATCAACACGCTGCCATTTGATAATATTCCATATATCAACATCAACTCGATGGGTAAACAGTGGATCCGCAACTACGCTCTTGCACTCTGTAAGGAAATGCTTGGACAAATTCGTGGCAAGTTTCAGACTGTGCCAATCCCTGGCGAGTCTGTTACCCTAAACTACTCTTCGCTTCTATCCGAGGCACAAAAAGAAAAAGACGATCTTCGCCAAGGTCTTAATGATATGCTGAAAGAAATTGAATACACAGAATTGGCAAAGAAAGATCAAGAGAAGGTAGTGGCAACAGAAGAAACTCTCCGACGAGTACCACTACCAATTTTTGTAGGATAATTGAATGTCAGATAACGAATGGTCAAGACCTGCTGCGCCACCGCCGCCACTCTTTCTTGGTGAGAAGGAGCGCAATCTTGTAAAGCAAATCAATGATGAGCTTATTGAAAAGGTCATTGGGCAACAGGTTCTATACTATCCTATAGATATGGAGACAACAAACTTTCATGAGCTTTATGGTGAGGCTATAGAAAAAACTTATCTACCACCGATTAGAGTGTATGCTCTCGTTATGTTTGACGACGAAAGTTCATCTTACCTTGATTCAGTTGGTATTGATGGAACATCACAGATCACTGTTCACTTTCACAAACGCAGGTTGGCAGACGATCAAAACCTTTTTGTCCGCGAAGGAGACTTCATTCTTTACGGTGAGAGATACTACGAGATCATAAAACTATCATCTTCAAGAAGGCTATTTGGACAAGTAGACCAAAAGTTTGAAATCTCTGCTCTATGTAAGAGAGCACGCAAGGGACTATTCGATGCTACCTAAAAACTTTGATTTCGCACAACTACCAGAGGATCAGAAGGATTTCAGCCTTAAAGAGATTGGGATGCTTGGTTCTCGAATTGAAGACATTGATTATGCGATGGTATCTTGGTTAAAAGAAGACCTTGAACTCTCAACAATAACTAATGAGGGCAACAAGAGGGTGCCCGTTCTATGGCAGACGCCAGAAAGAGCATTTCAAATCAAGAACAATCACGACTTGAGACATCCTGTAGACGATGGTGGTGGAGTTATAACACTTCCGGTGGTGTCTATTGAGCGCACAGGCATTGTTAAAGACCCAGAACGCAAAGGAAGCTTCCAAGCCCACTTATATTCAGACAAGGGTAATGGTCGCACCGGAAGAATGATTATTGCCAAAAGGATCAAGCAAGATAAGACTCGAAACTTTGCAGTTGTCGGCAACACCCGTACAAACTCTGAAGGGGTTCGTCAAAAATACTTCCCAAGAGCAAACAAAAAGGTCGTTATTGAAACCCTCTCGATTCCGATACCAATTTACATCAATGTTGATTATAAGATCATTGTCAAGACTGAATATCAGCAGCAAATGAACGATTTGACACAGCCCTTCATGACGAGAACAGGACAAATAAATTCTTTTGTTATGCGTAGAAATGGGCACCTTTATGAAGCATTCATCGACCAAGGTTTTAATCAAAGTAACAACGTAGCAAACCTTGGAGAAGAAGAAAGGCAGTTTACCAGTGAGATTACCATAAAGGTAATTGGCTATCTTATAGGTGAGGGCGACAACGATGATAGACCCATTATCACAAGAGAAGAGAACGCGGTAGAAATTGCTTTTCCAAGAGAAACAGTGGTTCCAGTAGGCAACGATGATTTTTTTATAGACTAGACATATCCTGAAGTCTGTTTGAAACATCTGCTACTATTTACAATGAGATTAAAGATGCTATATAGCATTATTTTATAAAGAGAGGAACCCCTAATGCCCGTAAAAAGTTTTAAATTTGTATCCCCTGGTGTGTTTATCAACGAGATTGATAACTCATTCAGACCCCGCCGCCCCGAAGCTATTGGACCAGTAATTGTTGGTCGTTCAGTTCGTGGACTTGCAATGCAGCCTGTTAAAGTTGAGTCATTTTCTGACTTCTTGACCATGTATGGGGATACCGTCCCTGGCGCAGCCGGTGGCGATGTTTACCGCGATGGTAACTACCAGTCCCCAATGTACGGCACCTACGCTGCCAAGGCATTCCTTAACGCTTCAGTTGCTCCTGTTACATACATGAGACTTCTCGGTGTTGAGAATACTAACAAGGAAACTGGCGGCGAAGCTGGATGGAAACTCACCGATGGAGCCGCGTTCACTGGACAAGATGGCGATTCAAGAACCAATGGTGGAGCCTATGGTCTTTGGACATTCCCTAACACCACTTTGGTTCAGGCAACTGCAACTGTAAACTTCACCGATCTTCCGACAGCAGCGCAGGTTATAACAATCGAAGCTGCGGACGGTACTTCAAAGACGTATACAGCAACTGCTGGCGCTACAAATGTTTCTAATGGACATTTTGACATTAGGACGAACGTTGCCACTCTTTTAACATCTTTAAAAGAAAATATAGATGCCGGTACAGGCTTTGGCTTAAATGGCAAAATTATTGCCAACATTAGAGGTGGAGCAAATCTAGACCTAACTCAGTCAATTGCTGGTAACAGGGGTAACACAACAATAACTGAAAACCTCGCCAATGCAACCAAAACTGACTTCGCTGGCGGAACCTCCGATATAGGCAGCGGAAGCCTAAGTGCTGTCTGGTATCTTGACCAGTCATCCTCCATTCAGCTTTCCGGCAACCTTCCTTCAACCGCAAATTACACCGACGCAGCAGGCGCTCCAATTATCGATCGCGCCGCACAGGGTGTTGGTATTGTTGTTGAGAGTGACAGCGCTGGCAACTTCACAGCATTCATCTCTGGTTCCAAGGCATCAAGTGGAGTAAATGAGAAGTTTGTCTTCAACTTTGACGATACTGATCAGAGATTCATTCGTAAGGTATTCAATACTAACCCACAGCTTGTATCAAGTGGTGATTTCTACGATTCAACCATAGAGCGCAACTACTGGCTCGGTGGAACATTTGAGCAAGAACTAAGAGACGGCGGAACAAACAGCCTAATTGGTAGCTCAACTTCGATTGTGGCTTCTACGATGCGCGGTGTTATTCTTCCAATCGAGAAGGGCGGCGTCGGTCCTGGCAATATGCAAGTAAGCACAGAGGAAGCACAGACCGGTTGGTTTATCGGGCAGGATCTCGGAGCCGCAGGAAGCTATCTTCCAGAGCAAGCATCAAAGCTATTCAAGCTCAAGGGTCGAGGTCACGGTGAGTGGCTACACAAGAATGTCAAGATTTCTATCGAGAAGATTAGATATTCAAACACTCAAACAAGCGACTTTGGATCGTTCTCAGTTGTTCTAAGAACACTAACAGATACCGATAGCAGCCCAGTTGTTCTTGAAAGATTCGACAGCCTAAGTTTGGATCCGAGGTCGCCAGATTACATCTCTAGAAGAATCGGCGACAAATACTTTGAGTGGAACGAGTCTGAAAGAAGACTAAGAGAATATGGCGAGTACCCTAACCAGTCTAAGTTTGTATATGTCAGCGACATAAACGAAGGCAACATTCAAAACGCAAACTCTCTAATTCCATTCGGATACTACGGTCCTCCAAACTTCGCATCTGTCCCCTCTTGGAGTGGCTCTGCGGGTGATACTGACAGCAGTATCCCTACAAGCTACATTTCCACTGGAAACACTTTCGCAACTAGTTCACGAGGCGCGGCAGTATCAGATAACTTCCTTTCAGGCGCTGCTCAAGCTTTGACCGCCTCTCTAGAGTGGCCAACTGTTCGTCTACGTCACTCCGCTTCTGATGGTGGACTTTCCGACCAGACAGACGCTTACTTCGGTATGCAGACCACAAGAGACGTAACCTCTACTCGTGGCGATGTTTCTGTAAGAGACTACCACAGACTTTGGCTACAAAGCGGCTGGGGTGGAACCGGTGCTGGCTTAGTTGCTCAGTCTTACGTGTTCACAATGGACGATGTTATCGCTTCCAGCGCGGCTGCTTCATTCGAGAGTGGCTCCAGAACCGGCGGATACAGCTACACAGCACAGGACGGCAAAACATATCAGGATCTAATCGATCTTGGTTATGATAAGTTCACGGCACCTTTCTGGGGTGGTTTTGACGGATTCGATATTACCAAGCCAGATCCGCTTTTCAACGCTGGAATGGCAAGTACTGCAACCGACAAGACAAGTTATATCTTTAACACTTACAAGCGCGCCATCGATACCGTTGCCGATCCAGAGTTCGTAGACATGAATCTCTTGGTTGTCCCTGGACTAACTAAGGACGGATTAACAACGCACATGGTTAATGTGTGTGAGGCGAGAGCAGATGCTCTAGCCCTAATCGATCTGCCAAACGTGTATCTTCCATCACACGAAGCATATTACCCTGACATCAAGGACAGGCAGGCATCTGCTCCGTCCGATGCAGCCAATAAGCTTCGCCAGCGACAGATTGATTCTTCCTACGGCGCGACCTTCTACCCCTGGGTTCAAACTGTAGACGAAAACACCGGACAGGCACTCTGGGTTCCACCTACAGCCGTAATGATGGGCGTTCTCGCAAGCTCCGAAAGATCATCACAGATTTGGTTTGCCCCCGCAGGCTTTAACCGAGGCGGTCTTTCCGATGGCGCAGCAGGTATTCCTGTCACCAGCGTCTCTCGTAGACTTACCTCCAAAGAGCGCGATGTTCTTTACGAAGCACGCATCAACCCAATCGCTAGTTTCCCGAGTACCGGTATCGTAGTCTTCGGACAGAAGACCCTGCAAGAGAAGCCTTCTGCACTTGATAGAATCAATGTACGTCGCTTGGTAATCTTTCTCAAGAAGCAGATTTCCATCCTTTCCACACAAGTTCTATTCGAACAGAATGTCCAGGCAACTTGGAACCGCTTCAAGGGACTCATTGAGCCATTCCTTGCTAACGTCAAGACTCAGTTCGGTATTACTGATTACCGTCTCATTCTAGACGAGAGTACCACAACTCCTGACCTTATCGACCAGAATGTTGTTTACGCTAAGATTATGATCAAGCCCGCAAGAGCAATTGAGTACATCGCTATTGACTTCATCGTTGCTTCAACCGGCGCATCATTTGACGACTGATAAATCGGGGGCTTTTGCCCCCACCCACTACTTACTTATGAATTACAGGAGAACCTAACAAATGCCATTCTGGTCAGAAAACTTTGCAAGCAACCCCGATATGAAAGATCCAAAGAGAAACTTTAGATTTATCGTAGAGTTCGGAGGTATTAATGCCACTCCCGGTGGAGCCGTCGCTTGGTACGCCAAGACCGCAGCCAAGCCTTCGTTTGCGATTGCGAACGCAGAACACAAATACTTAAACCACACTTTCTACTACCCCGGATCTGTTACTTGGAATCCAATAACGATCGTAATGGTTGACCCAGTTAACCCCGATATGTCTGCTACATTTTCTGACATTATCACACAGGGCGGCTATGCACCTCCTACTGATACAACTGCTCTTGGCACCACTTCAAAAGCTAAGGCTGCTGTGGCGCTCGGTGCTGTAACTGTAACTCAGATTGATTCAGATGGTAATCCGCTTGAGACTTGGACTCTATGGAACCCATTTGTTGAAGACATCAAATATGGCGACACGCTAGCCTACGGAGACGATAACTTGACTGAGATTTCTGTCACACTTCGTTACGACTGGGCAAGAATTGAAACTGTAACTGATTCTGCTGCCGTAAGTGCTGGCGGAAGAGAGTTCTTCAAGATATAATTTAGACAATATAAAACGCGAGGTGTAAATTGTCAAGAAATCAGGATCGCTTAGGCGGCGTCCAACAGCCTGATACGAGTCCTCCACCACAACAAGGTGGCGGGGGTTTCTCGTTCGTAGTCCCCACAGAGTTTGTGGATCTTCCGTCACAGGGACGGTTTTATCCAGAGGGACACCCACTACACGGGCAAGACTCTATTGAAATTAAGCAAATGACTGCTAAAGAAGAGGATATTCTCACATCAAGAACTCTTCTAAAGAAAGGTGTTGCTCTTGAAAGACTTATAAGTAGCTTGATTGTAGATAACACAATCGATCCTAGAACTTTGTTGATTGGAGACCGAAATGCTATCATTGTAGCAGCAAGGGTGTCTGGCTATGGCAGTGACTACTCAACAAAAGTTCAATGCCCAGCATGTGACACAAAGCAAACTTATACTTTCAACTTGTACTCGGCACATGTATACCACGGCGAAGACAACGAAAACTTGAGAGCAACAATCAACGCAAATGGCACTATTACATGTCGCTTGCCTAAGACTCAAGTAGAGGTTGTGGCAAAACTATTAACCGGCAGAGATGAAAAAAGTATCACATCGATTGTAAAAAGCGACAACCAAATATCAAAGCAACTTGAAACACTTATTGTAAGTGTAAATGGTGATTCATCAAGAGAAGCTATCAAGTATGTTGCTAATAACATACCATCAATGGATTCCCGACATCTTAGGATGGCAATAAAGAAGGCAACCCCCAATATTGATTTAACCCAAGAATTTTCTTGCACCGAATGTGGTCATACGCAAGAAATGGAGGTGCCGCTGACGGCGGACTTTTTTTGGCCTGACCGATGAATATAACGAAGGCATTTATGAACAGATTTTCTTCCTCAAGTATAATGCCGGTTGGAGTTTTGCGGAGGCTTACAGCCTCCCTATAGGGCTTAGAAACTGGTTTGTTAAGAGAACCATTAAACAACTAGAAGACGAGTCGCAGGCAATAAAAGAGGCATCAAATGGCGGCAGCAGTTCGCAAACACTAACTCCTCACAATCAGCCAACAATGCCAAAAACCTTCTAAGTGGGGCACCCTTGTGGTGCCTTTGCTTTTTTGTAGCAAGCCTATTTATAGGGAGAGGTAACTTTGTATGGCAACATTGGAAGAAGAACTTCAACGCCTGAAAGATGCGGGCGCAAGTATTTCAGAAATAACTCAAAAAATTCAAGAATTTGGTGATCAATCTATTAGGGTCGCGAAGCGCGCTGCGACCACCACCGAGGACATGAAAAATGCGCTCCAAGAAGTAATAGATAAAAGAAAAGAAGAATTAGCCGCTTTAAGAGAAAAAAATAAAGAATTAGAACGCGAATTTAATAATGCTTCTAAAATTAGTTCTCAATATGAAAAAGCAAAAGAAGTAAATGAAAGTCTTTTAGAAATATTACAACAGCGATTAAAGTCTGTAAAAGGCAATGTGGCTATGACTGCGAGCCTCAAAGTAAAGATAAGACAAGCTAAAAAAGAACAAATAGACTTAATTGACGCCGAAAAAGAGTATAATGAAGAACTAGCGAAAGCAAAGCAAAATGTCAGCGATATAACTGACGGCTTAAAAAGCATGGCATCAGGAGACATCTTGGGCGGGCTGAAAAAGATCGGCAAAACTCTTGCTACCGGTCTTGGTGACAAATATCTTGGCGCAGCTACAACCAAGCTAAAAAAGAAAATGAAAGAGATGGGGGTGGAGCTTTCGTCTAGTGGCTTAATAGAAGGAATTGCTAGCTTAGGTTCTAAACTTCCTGGCGTTGCAACGGGGGCGTCCTCAGCAGGCTCAGGTATGGCAGGCATGACGGCAACTTTAGCTCCGCTGGGGGCAGGACTTGGAGTGGTTGCTGGCGCATTGTTTATAGTTCTTCCGCTCCTAATTGCCCTTGCTGTCGCTCTTGGTGTTACAGCTAAAATAGCACAATTTGCTCTTGAACTTGAAGATTCTGCAAGAGAATTAACAAAGGTCACAGGACTATCAAAAGACTTTTCAAGCGCGATGCTTGAAAATGCTGACTCTTTGAAAGAATTTGGTGCTACTTCTAAAGATATTAACGCTGCTGTTACAGCCCTAAACGCGACATTCACAGACTTTAGTATGTTAAACACTGCAAGCGCATCAAAAGTAAAAGATACCACAGTTGTTCTTGGCAAACTAGGCATGTCTGCTGACGATGCTGCAAAAGGCTTCCAGGCACTTGCAAAAGGCTTTGCTCAAACCCCAGAACAAGCTGCCAATACTATGCTAGAACTGGATGCCGTCGCTCGTGACTTGGGAGTAAGCACAGCTAAGATGGGTGCCGACTTTGCAGGAGCCTCAACCCAGTTACAAAAACTTTCTGGTCCAGAGGCAATGCAGGCGTTTAAGCAACTCGCTGTTGTTTCGAAGGCAACGGGTATCGAAGTATCAAGATTACTTGCGATAACTGAAAAGTTCGATACATTTGAGGGTGCTGCGACTCAAGCAGGTAAGTTGAACGCCGCACTTGGTGGAAACTTTGTAAATGCGATGGAGCTTATGACAGCCACCAACCCTGTTGAGCGTTTTGAGATGATCCGAGACTCAATACTTGACTCAGGTTTGGCGTTTGATGAAATGTCTTACTACCAGAAGAAGTTCTTTGCAGATGCAGCAGGCATGGCAGACGTTGGTGAATTGGCTATGGCGATGAGTGGTGACTTTGGTGCAGTTGGTGCGGAGGTTGGAAAGACCCAGGCAGATTATGAAGCGGCAGCAAAGAGAGCTAGAGAATTCCAATCAGTTCAGGAGCAATTAGCAAACACAATGCAATCTCTTATTCCAGTTGTTAAGCCTTTAATCAAATTTATTGGTGAATTCACTTTAGCATTTTCAGAATTTGTCTTAGAATACAAAGATGAAATACAAGCAATGTTTAAGGGCTTAATGTACTTTGTTGGTGGTTTGGCTGTTTATTTTACTATAGTGAACATACCCATAATAGCAACAGTAGCAGCCATTACTGCTCTGAGCGCCGGAATTGCATATCTATTAGGTTTGTTGGGAGATTTGGCTGCTGGACTCACTGGCGTAAGAAAAGCAACGTCTGTCGATCATAGCTCTCCAACACTTCTTGGTGGTCTAGAGGAGATGGCTTCCAGTCTAGGAGGCGTCGGTGATGGAGCAGGCACAGCCATGGGCTCTGTTGATAAGCTTAAGGCTAAAATGAGCAGCTTTAGAAAAGAATTGTTTTCTGGCGACAACAACTTGATTGCCGGCGTAGAAATGACAGCCGCAGGCATGGAGGGCATAGGTGATGCTTCTGCCAAGACAGCAGCAACAATGAGAGCAACTGCTCCCACAATTGCAAACAACACAGCGATTAAGAATGCTACAAATAATACCACAATCAACAACAATAGTCAGGGCGGCGGGGCATCAGGAATTAGCATCAAGTTTGACAACAAGAAGTTTGCCGATCTTTTCGATGTTCAAGTTGAAAAGTCAATCGGTAGAGCAGCAAGAAAGGCGGTAGTGTAAAATGGCATTTGACAGAAGTAGATACAAGAGTGACGGGCGTTTAATATTTGAAGATAAGATTGATGAAAATGGAAATCTACAAAAGACCCCTTCTTTCCAATTGCCAGACTATGCTGATGGATCTGATGCTTATGCAAACAATTGGGATACAATTTTATCTTTTCAAAATGTGAGAAACCCTGACGGACACAATGTTTCTTTCAAAGCTTTCATAACAGCCTTCAATGAAACATACACACCAAATTTCAATGCAACAGAGGTTTTTGGTAGGACCGACCCGATACAGCAATACAAAAATACCACGAGAAACATAACTCTTGCTTGGAAGTTGCCTGCTGCATCCGAGAGTGAATCATACGAAAACCTGGGTAAAGCACAGTCTTTAATTCAAATGTTGTACCCTAGCTATCTTGATGTAAACAGTGCCCTCACTCTATCTCAAGCGCCGCTTGTTAGATTGAGAGTGATGAATTTGTTACAAAAGAATAAAAATGAAAAAGTGTCGGCGCCGGAACGAAATAATAAACAATTATATGATGAATATTTTTCTGTAAGCGATTCGGGCAGTGGACTCTTGGGAGTAATTACCTCTTGTACAGTCAATCATAACTTAGAAGGAACAGATGGAGTCTTTCAAAAAGCAAGAGGAACCATTCTTCCAAAACTAATCGACATAAACATCAGTTTTGTACCGCTTCACGAACAAACTTTGGGCTATGACACAGACGACTCAATTGACTTATTCCCCTATGGTGTTCAATTAGGAAAGGGTGTTTCGTCCGGCAGACAAGATAAGCAGAATCCGTGGCAGAAAGATGCGTTTAATGGTAATCGTGGGCAATCACTTTCAGAACTAAGGGAAGTCGCAAAAACTCTTGAAGAAAAACGCAGAAAGGCTGCATCAGCACAGCAAACCGCCGACAGGGCTGCGGGTGCCGCGAGAAGAGCACAAAGAAGACTTGATCGGAGAGGGGATAATATGAGTGAAGAAAGGCGTGGACGCCTTGAGACGAATGTAGCACTAGAAGAGGCAGCACAGACGGACGCAGCAAACACTGCTGCTGATGTAACACAAGTAGAATCCCTTATAGGTTCAAATTCCACATACTAGGAAAACACTATGCCAGACATTAGAAATCAAAAATCTCCAATTATTCAAAATGATATAGATTTTTACAAAGAATTCAGAAAAAACCGAAATGTAAAAAATCTAAGTCATTACGCCACACCTGTATTTAGGCACCCTACGGTAGATGAGAGGTCTAGAATAAATGCAACAGGATACGTCTGGGCATATGGCGACAGATTTTACAAGCTCGCACATCAGTATTATGGTGACGTTAGATATTGGTGGGTTATAGCTTGGTGGAACGGACACCCAACTGAAGCAAGTATACAGACCGGAGATTTTCTAGACATTCCATTAGATCTGAACGCTGCTTTAGATGTGTTAGGGGTTTAAGATGGCGACTGCTAATAGTTTTTGTTTTGAATTCGATGATCCAATTGAAAATTTAAAAGAATTGGGAAGTTCTTTTGATGAGCAATTAAATGCCTTTTATGAAAAAGAAATCTATTCAGAATGGGAGGCTTTAGCTGCGGGTCGTGATGTCTCCGAACACAAGTATAAAGACTATGCGGAAGCACCTTCAAAACCGTTTACCAAGTCGGAGTTGTTTAATAAAAAAGAAAATAATTTATTTGTTGATGCTTTAGTAATCTCAAATGCAATGGGGTCGTATGAACAAATTGTTCAATTGAGATCTGATTTTATATTAGAGGTAACAAAAACCAGACCCGACTATCCGGTCGGTGCCGATATAAAAAACGAACTTATAGGTGGATTAGGAGGAGCAAGCAGTTTAAAAGAACTTATTGAGGTTATTGAAAAAACCAAAACATTTGATGTATTGCAAAGCCCTTATGAGGAGAGATTTCCGTTAAAAAAACCCGCCGAAGAGTTAGTTAAAACATTAAATGCAATTTTTATTAATATTAATTCTCCTCCTAAAACCAATGTTTATGGCACATATCACGGCAACCTCGGTGCGCGCAAATTATGTGAAATTGATCCTGAAGATCTTTTTGCTGATTTATTTCAAGACGCACTTATAAAGTTAGCAGAGCCTCAAGCAAAACAAGAATTACGAGACAGCCAAGGATTTCAGACAACCACGAACACTGCCAATTATAATTCAACAAGAGCGAAATTAAGTCAAAATTCGATACAAAAAGCTGAACGAGATATAGCGGCTCTCCTTGCTGATCAGGTGATCTTTCAAGAACAGTGCTTTGTTTTGGCAAATCTTGGAGAACTAGTAAATCATAAAAAAGAATTACCAACATCTTTGCCGCTGCCATATGTTGCGACAACAGAGGATTCAGCCGGCGTTAATGGAGTCGTTGGGTTAGAAAGTGTACTAGCCGGCAACACCCCAATAAACATTCAAGGAAGTGCGTTTGCATTTGTAAATAAATTAGCAGTCCACCCACATACAGCCGAGCTTTTTGATTTAAAAGAGGATGAAATATCATCTTTGACGCCACGAATGAGATTTTTTAAAGTTGACTCTGAAAAAGACGGAAGTGACGTAGAAACAGAAATTACCTTTGACACCAAGATAACCGAAAAATCTTTAGAAAGTTATTTGACTAAGGGCGGTCGCGGTATAGGAGTTGGCGTTAACAGTTTTGATTTTAGTTATGATGGTACAGACCCCTTCTCAGCTAAAAAAGCAATTAGTGCCAAGTTATCAATTTATGCCACATCTTTTTCTGATCTTCTGGAGCTACGACCGGGCGGATATAGCTACGTTGATTTGGCTTTGAAAACTGGAAGAAATGTTAGTAAAGAAA
>TARA_R110002110_G_scaffold172_1_pt1 | contig 13002 bp, 12 predicted proteins | sample TARA_R110002110 | Tara Oceans TARA_R110002110 (sample SAMEA4397330) | marine metagenome | biome: Polar Biome; feature: [SRF] surface water layer (ENVO:00010504); material: water (ENVO:00002006), including particulate matter (ENVO:01000060) such as... | depth 5 m
CATTTTAGTTCCAACACGTTTTGGTTTTGCTGGTGCTACTGCTTCCGGTTCTGCTACTTCGTTTGCTGGTTCTAATACTGGTTCATCGGAGATAACTGGTGCTGACATGTTTTTATATTATACAATATATAAAAATTTTAAATAATAAATATAATATAATAATATATAAATGGCAAATGAATTTACTGATATACAGATCATTGAAGCAAACCGTTTACACTCGGAAGATGCTTCAGTTGATAATAATGAAAATTTTGCACATTGGAAAAATAATTTACAAGATATAATTCATTTAGATGCTGGTGATAAAGTGTCGGTTTATGGGGCACAGATTTCTGAACTTGGTGCAGGACAACCAACTAGTATTGAAGTTAAAGGTGTATCTCTTGGTTTTACAAAAACATTTGATTATATATCTGAAGAGAATTTATTACCAGATGAAAATATACCAACTAAATATCAGACTATTAAATTTAATGCATCATCGGCTGTTGTAGATATTCGTGATGATGAAATGAATTTTAATATTAATTACTATATTAATGCTAATGGTCATAATTATATGGCTTTACCAAGAAGGTGGTGGTATAATTCTAAAGTTGGTGATATATCATCTGGTAGTCAATGGGGTTTTGCAGATGGTATGAAAGATGGTCTATCATTTTTCAGACCATTTATGAATAATTTCACGTTTTATGATGATTACTACCAAATAGTTCAAGATGTAACAGATCATACTGCTGGTATTAAACATTTTAAAATTAAGAATGATAATAGAAAATTTACTGTTATGGTAAGAGATGCTACATATTATACATCTACTAGTGCATCTGGTAATTTACCAGCAATAACTGTTAGAGATCCAGAAAATGCGATATACTATACATATACAGAATTAAAAAAATTAAAGATTACTGCTGGATTTAATAGTCCAGAATTTATTGCAGATGAATTGACACGTCAATTACAAAATATTAAAGAAACAAAAATTTATGAATTTCGTGATCCAAATGATGTAATAGCTAATGCTAGTAAACCAGGTTTTCCATTAAGAATGTATGAAACTATTACAACTGAAACATATAAACCATTTAATGTAGCATATGCATTTGAAGCTAATTCCGATGATTATAGTGGATATGAAGAACAATTTGACGATTATTATAATAATAATGGTACATTTCCAACAGAAGGATTTGCTTATTTAGCACAATATTCGACTATAGCAACATTAAGACCAGAACTATATGAAACTGGACGTTTATGTAATCGCAATGATGATGATGATTATCGTGGTATTTTCGGTACACCATTAAGAGATCAATGGGATATTTCAGATGTGATAAATATCAATCAAAATTATAATGAAAAGAATTGTAAAAGATGGCACGAGTTGTTTAAAGCACAAGAACAATATCCAGAAATTTGGAATACTTTTAGTGATACTAGAAGTGGATATACTGATGGAGATACAATTGATAATAGTAGATGGATGCATATTAATAGATATGAAAATGCTTCTATGTCATTTAATGCTTCAGCAGCACTTGATGGAGATGCTATGCTTGGTTACGGTGGTTATAAATTACATAGTTGGAATGCTTCTAATGACAAACAGCCAGCATCAGCAATTCTGCCAATATATTATGATCCAGCACAAAGAGATATATTTTATAAAATAGAGAGAAATGCAAGTGATGTTATAACTAAATTTTTAGAACCAGAACAATATACTTATGGTTGTATGAAATGTAGCTTGGAAGGTAAAATACAATTTACTGGTTCAAATTTTAATGGTTATAATTCGGCATTTTATACACATTTATCGAAGGGTGGAACAGTAAATCATAGAAAACTTGGATTTGATATGCATTTTACTGCTCCAGGTATGGCTTATTTATTACCATATGCTGGATATTCTACGAGACCAGATTCATTTGATTCACTTGTAGCAGTATCTGATTATTATATTAATTCTGGTTATTATGTTAATTCTAGTACTGTATATCCAATTGGAGAATATAATTTAGATAGTACTCTATATAAAAATAAATTATATATTGGTGCAGATGTAGCAAAGGTTAATTGGAATTCTACAAATTTTACATTAAGTGATTTACATACTGGAATAAATATTGGAAACAATAATGTTGCTAATAATCCATATAATTCTTCTAACACACTAAATACTATTGGTGATGGACAACCAAATACAGATAGTAGTCAAATTGCTTATAAAATTAATCCACAAGAACAATTTAATGATTATACACCAGATAGAAAACCATATACATTTATTGTTGAAGGTAAAGGTCCAACAAAACCAACAGCAATGCCATTTAATACAAATTTACAAGCATGGCAAATATATGATTCATTGTGTGGTATATTTATAACAGATTGGAAATTAAGTGAAACAGAATGGGAAGGGACATTAATGGATTTGCTGGGATTTACATATAATCAATTTAATAATAGTAATCAAAATACTAGATTAGAAAGAATTGATAATTCAAATATAAATAATTTATCAATCGTTACTACTAATGCATTAGTTCAACAATCTGATAGTAAAATATATGTACAAAATATGTGGTCTACACAATTATTCAATAATATGCTTCCAACTGGTGGAACGATATTTGATAAGAAAGTTACAGTTTCACCATATAATGGTTCGAATATGGTTACACACTTTCCTGAAATAATTAAAGCAACCAGTAGTATTCAAATTGTAGCAGAAAATTTACCAACAAGAATGATTCGTGGATATTATACGATTAGAAGTAATATATTACAGGGTGCTCCATTTGTTGGTGGAAAACAAAATAATACAACTTTGCCAATTATTGGTATTGTTAATAAAGAAAATGCAGGTGGTGATTTCTATTTTCAAGGTGAGACGTCAATGGAATTTACTATTACTAAACCAATGAAACTATCTAGTCTTACAACAAGTGTATGTGATCCAGATGGTTCATATGCTAAATGTAGTAAACAGAGCACAGTATTATTTAAGATACAAAAAACAAGAAGACAAACATTTGATATAGTTGCAGAAATAATGGCAAATGAGAAGAAAAAATAAATTAATTTATTTCGACATTATATTTATTATATATATTATATTATATAATGGTTAATATTACAGAACTTCAGGTGAGAGAAATCAATAAATTGATATATGCAATTGATCGTTCAGATTTAAGAAAATTATGTATTCAAGAATTTATTGCATCAGTAGATGATGCAGAAAGAACTATTACAGCATGTGTTGAAAAAATTATTAAAGAAAATCCAGAACGTCTATATGCCAAAGATGGACGTGCTTTACGTATGCCCAAGAAATAAGAGATCATATCTATCTCTATGTCTAATTTTAAAGATATCTAATTTATCATTTTTTAAATAATAATTACATAAGTTTTTTGCATTAATATAATCACGATTACTATCGTAATATATTTTAGCATTCAATCTATTTTTAATTTTAAAATCTATGTCTAAACGTCTATTATTGTAATACTCGTCATTAGATTGTTTTTTAGTTTTAAATTTGTCTAACTGTAAGTCGGCACTCGCAGAAATATTCATATTATATTTTATATTTTAATTTTTAGAATTATTAATCAATTGTATTTTTTCATTATCTGTATTTTTATTCCATTCATCAGTACCCATACTATGATAATTCATTGCATCATATATGTCATATGAATTATAATCACTTAATTTATTTGGTATATCATCATATACTTGATTATATGGATCATAATCAGTAATCTCTAATGTTGTATCACATTCATCAAATACACTTGGTGTTTCATCTACTACAATATTCGGTTTATCTACATTTTTTGATTTAATTTGTAATTTTAAATTATGTATCTCAGTTTTTAATTCATCAATTGTTTCTCTTAATTGTTTATTTGCCCTTCTTGTACCTTTATATTCTTCTAATTCTATTTTTAATTCTGTATTTTCTTTTAATAACTGGCAATTTTCCCTTTGTATCTTTAAATTTTCAGGGGAGTCGCTAGCGCTGCCAATAATTGTTGTTGGGTTATTTGTCTTAGAATTATATAATAATAATGTTAATTGGGTTAATAAATCTTGGTTATCATTCTTTAACATTTTTAATTTGTATGCTGACTTTTTATTATCTCTCTTTTTAATATTATTCTCATCATTTGTAAAATCAAGAAAAATCATGACTTGGTCTAATATTTGTTTTGTTATTTGCATTATATTATAACAAACATTTTATTTTTAAGTAATTACTTAAATATTAAGTATTATTACTTATATATTAAGTAATGGGTAAAAGTGCATATTTTATAAACCCTTGAGATATTTTTTTCTTATATGTATACTTTTATATTTATACCTTTTTACTACTACTTATATATTAAGTATATTACTTATATATATAGTATATTACTTAAATTATAGATTAACATATTAATATATTGTATGCATCGTTTAACTTGATGAAGTCTTCCTGGGAACCGCCCTTATCTGGGTGATATTTCAAACATAACTTATAATATTGTTTTTTTATTTCATTTTCTGTTTTGGGTGGTTCGATTTGTAAAATATCATATTCTTTTTTATTTATAAAGTCTCGTTCCCTTTGGGCAGCTTTGCTGGCAAAATATTCCTTTTTTGTGGGAATATTTACATTATCTGTAGAATACTTGGTAGTCTTATTTATCCAACATGTTTTGCAACACCAACCAGTACTCGAGATCTTACAATTACAAGTCAAACAAATATCCCAATATAATTCATTATCCCAATAATTATAATTCATATTATTATACTTATATTTAAATTTCACATTTTAGACTTATATATTCAAATTATTTTGTCATCATTTCGAAAATATCCTTTTTAACTATTTTATTTGGTTTAATAGTTTCTTGGACATTATATTGTAAAGGTTTTTTATATGAGTTGGTCTTTGAGTTTTGTGGTTTAACAACTGTAGTTTTCTTGGCTGTTTTCTTGGGTGCTGGTTTTTTTTTGGGTGGCATACTTATATTATAAAAATATAAATTTTTTTATACATTAATATTATTATATATTACTATATTATAAATACAATGTCTTTGGTAGTTTGTGCAAATGCTGAAAGAGATAATACCGAATCTAGAATCAATGGCGGATTAAACAATGCTTGGAGTTTTAGAAATACCCTGTCATCAACTTATAAAATACCTGAGAATGCTCAAGTAGCATTACAATCATGTAAAGTCAATATTGATGGAAGAGTTGTAGTATCAAGAGATAATGCTAATTTCTATCATTATTTTGGTCAAAAATTAAATACCGATGGATCAACTGCTCCACAATTTGAAGATACTACAAGTATGCCAGTATTTTCAACTCTATTAGATGATACAGAGCAAGGTCAAGTTTTAGAATTATCCAAAAGTGATGTAGCAAAACTTATGCAATCATCAATTAGACGTACAAGTTTTCATCCAAATACAAAAGAATTAGCAACTGTTGGCTTATTAAAGAATGCAAGTGATTTAGATTTTCTTGGATATTCTGTAGCATTTGACCAAAGTGATCGGTCGAGTTCTAGTATTCCAACAACTGTTCAAGATTGGTATGGTGCTGGACAAATATCAAATGGTTCTGGTAAATGGACATATGCTGCTAACACATTAACGCGTAATGCATCTAGTGATGATAGTGATATAGTTGCTGTTATTGGAACGGAGTTTCCAATTTCAACACAAAATAAAGAATTAGCTGTTAGTCTTGGTACTGCCAATTCCAGTGGAGTTGAATGGCATGTTGGACTAAGTAGATTTGTAAATTTTGAAAATGATATAACTGGTAAATATCAACCATATTATTTTGATGAGAATTATAGTGACCCATTAGATATTTCTCAAGATTGCTTTATGGATTTTGCAGTAGCAAGAAATTATAATGATGAACTCATTTGTTATCATAGTACTTATGATAGTGATAATGATATTACAAAAATGACTGAAGTAGAATATTGGGATAATACCTTGGGAGATTTCAGTAGTTTATCTGCTCGTAAAAATTTATCTGGAACAAATTATACACAAGTTAAATTAGTAGTTCATGGAGAAAGAGTAACAGCAAGAATTTTTAATAAAACGACTGGTAAATGGCAAACTATAACTGAATATGGAGCATCAACGGCAAAAAGTGATATGTTTAAACCAGTCAATCAATCTTGTTGGTGTTTACACCCAGTATTATGTATTGGTAGAACTGCTACAGCAACTAAGTGTGACATGTCATTTCAAACATATAATGGTATGAATATTACTGGTTATGATCCAAAGACAGTATTTAAAGGTGGTTGGTATGAATCTATGGAATTACTTGGAACACCATTACAGCAATGTTATGAATTAGAAGGTAGAACTTGGAATGATGTTGATAGTGGTGTAGCATATGCTCAATATTCCAGCAACAATGCATCAAGTGGTATACCATATGATAATGTATTAGTATTACAAGAAAACAATATTTATCTTCCATCGGCAAATGCAAATGCTAAAAATCTATTTGGTTTTGAAAAATCAATTATTGATACACCTGCATCTACTCTTGGAAGTTTATTAACATTTAATTCAACTACTGTTCCAACAACTGCTAATCTATTATCTATGTTTGTTCGTCTTGATAATATGGGACAATCTGTTGTTAATGCTTTAACTGGAAATGATAGTAAAATTATAGCACACTTAACAAGTATTGAAACTGCTGTTGGCAGAAGGACATACGAGCCAAGTAGTCTCATATTCATTGATCTAAATAATCCAGCTGAATTAAATATTGCTGATTTTAATTTGTCATTCTGTTATGCTAACGAACAGTACTCGACCATCCTTCAAGGACAGTCTATTGTTTGCCTGTATTTCCGTCCCAAACCCAAGATGTTAATGTAATTTAGATTTTATTATATAATACATTATACCATTTAATATACATTTTTTAAAGATTTATAATTATATTTTTAATAATTTAAAAGATATTTATAATAATTATCTATATATTATTATAAATATGCCTTCTAAAAATCCACGTATTAATTTTGATATTGTTGATGACATGCCCGAACCAACTATTATGGAAGAAGTAATGGGTAGTTTAAACGCAGATGAATCAGTAGATGCAGTAGATGAACCAATTACAATGCCCAAAGTAATTAAAAAACCACGTCCTGCGCGAACAGACATATTTGATATTAAAGAACCAGAAGCAATTAAAGAACCAATTGAAGAACCAATTGAATCTGAAGAAGAAGAAGAATTAGTAGATGAACCAGATGAACCAGAACCAGTAGAACCAGAACCAGAACCAGAACCAGTTAAAGTTAAACCAACTGGGAAATTAACCAAGAAAGGTGTTCCACGTAAGCCGATGTCAGATGATCACAAAGAGAAGCTCAAATTGGCACGTATCAAAGCTGCAGAAGGCAGACGAAGAGCAGCAGCTGAACGTAAGGCAAATAGAGATATCGAAACAGAAGAAAAAAATTTAATTAAGCAAAAACGAGTCAAAGATCTACAAAAGTTAAAAGATGAAGTTAATGATGTACCAACTAGACCCAATAGATCATTTGGAGTAACTGCTTTTACGAAAGAAGATTTAGAACGTGCCCAGTATGATGCAATATTAAAATATGATAAACTAAGAAAAAGTGAAAAGGCTCAAAAAAAGAAATTACAATTGGAAGAAAATCAACGTAAAGAATTAATGCAAAAATTACAACCAACAAATGTCGGATATAGAAGTACAAATACTAATGGTAAATTATCGAATAAATATGACTTTTGTTATTAATTTATAATAATTTAGATTTAAAAATAAAATCTAATATATTATAAAATGGGTAAAAGTGCACTTGTCGTTGGAAATGGAGCATCTCTTAAGAATTTTGATTTCAATAGTATTGATAGAACTAAATATGATATTTATGGTTGTACACTAGCATTAAGATATTGGTTAGATAATAATTGGTTTCCAGATTATTATATAAATGTCGATACGGTGGTTTGTGAGAGAAACCCTGAAGTATTGGAATTTGTTAAAATGGGTAAATGTAAAATTTATCTGTTAAGTAAAACAATATTAAATATATGGCCAGATTACAAACCAAATAACAATATATTATTTATTGAAGATGTATTAGTTGATAATAAATCAATATTTAAATATGTTAAAACTTGGTGTAGTGGATCTAGTGCAGTAATGCTTGCTATGCAAATGTATTTGAATATTAAAATGATTGGATTTGATTGTGACTATGTAGAGTTCATTCCTGAATGTGAAAGGCTAAGTGATGGTTCGTTACGTATCACAAAAACCCCAGAATATAATCCAAACTATTTTGTAGATGATTATCAACGTTCAGGAGATATTTATAATGTTCCAAATGGTCAAACAGTTCATATGAAATCTTGGAAAGAATTATCTCATATTAAAGAGTTCTTAAATAAGATGTATTCAGATCATACATTACATTTAACTAACTATAATAGCAAAACGAGTGTAAGTGAATATATTGATACATGTAGTTTATCTGAATTATTTAACGACCAATCAAAAAAGAATAGTATTGCGTTCATTGTTCCATGTACTAGTAATAATAGAAAATGGTATGAATTTGGAGATACATATCTATATAATATACTATTACCATCAATTGAAAAACTCACAAATGATTATAATGTTAAACTATATATTGGTATTGATCATGATGATAAATTATTCAATAAAATCGAATTACCAGACAAACATAAAAATATTGATATGGAATGGATTCGGTTTAATGATTGTAAAGGTAATCCCTGTAAGATTTGGACTGAATTAAGTAAACGTGCAGTTAATGATGGTTATGATTATTTCAAAATATGTGGTGATGATATACAATTCGATAATAGAATTGAATGGTTGGGTAAATCAATCAAAGCACTAAAAAAGAATTGTAATATTGGATATAGTGCTGGATATAGTAATAATGATAATATTCCAACACAATTTTTATTTCATAAAACTCATCTTGAAATATTTGGGTTTGTATTTCCACCACAAATCCACAATTTTTTTTGCGATGATTGGGTTTATGGAGTATATGGCAAACGATATGGGAACTGGTTAAAAGAATATAAACATCACAATCTTGGTGGTGAACCACGATATGTCCCAAATGATGATAGAAGAGTATGTAAAATGTTAGTAAATCGTCATAAAAAAACATTAAATACATTTGTTAAAAACGATACTAATTATAACTTTAAAGATTAATTGGTTTCTTTAATAATTGAATAAATGAACATGCAATTGCTTTAGTTAATGTTTTAAAACATTTTCTTTTCCAAACACAATCAATTTTTCGTTGAAATCTCCAAGTAAAACTATAATTACCAGATTTATTTTTTGTTTTATGATTTACAATCCACATATGACCAGTCGTATTATTGCTTTTTAATTTTTGTGGTGCTATTTTATAATGAGCATTACAACTTCTACATAATGTTTTACGATATAAACCAGTATCGTGATCGTGATCTAAACATCTTTGATTTTTAAAAGTATTATCAAATACTACATTACATAATTGACAATTATTTATACTCATATGTAATTTATATAAGTCAAAATAATTATCACTTATAATACCATATTTTTTCCAATTATTTATAGAATAAGATTGATGATCATTATCATATTTTTTTTTCATATCCAATCATTAATATATTAATTATATAAATTCAAATTAATTTATATATAGTATAATATATAGATATGAGCAAAAAATCTACGCCAAAAGTATTAAAAGTAAAAGATGAATTACCAAATGAAAAGTTCGATGACATTCATGATAATCTTCCACAGATGCCATCATTAACTTTAATAATTGGTTCAGTACGTAGTGGTAAAAGTAATCTACTTGTAAATTTCTTTTGTAATGAAGATTTTTATAAAGACAAGTTTGACACGGTAAAAATTGTATCTACAACATTACATACAGATAATAAAGGTAAAATATTGAATAAACATTTTGATTGTGTAGATCACTATGATGACCAGATTATTGAAGATATAAAAAAAGGTCAAAGTCAATTTGAAGATAATGATCGTCCCACATATGCATTAGTTATGGACGATGTATTAACAAAAGACTTTAGCAAAAATAATGCTGTATCATTTTTTAGTACAAGATTCAGACATTACATCGATTGTTATATTATAGCAGTTCAATCATTTCGTGCAGTATCTGGAATGATAAGAAATAATGCAACTAATATTATAATATGTAGATTACAAAATGCTAAAGAGTTAGAGAAAGTTGCAGAAGAATATGCTCCAATGGTTGGTGGTGATGCAAACTTCCATAAATTATATAATATGATACATGAAAAACCATATCAATATATGTACCTTGATTTGCAATCCAACCCTGCACGTATCATACAAAACTTTGATAATGTATTATGGGAAGGAAATAAAGAATAATTATTTAATATTTGATATTTTAATATAATATATAATATAATATGGAATTACATGGAGTAAATGGACAAGCAATTGCTATGGGTAATGCTAGAATGGCTCAAGTTAAAGATTTAAATGATCGTATACAACAACACAATAGCGATGTATCAAACCAAATTTCTTCATTAAAAGAACAAACTAAGAGTGCTGATGAATTAGTTGAATTAAAAAATACAGCAACTGGATTATGGACAGCAAAAGATATGCCCAGCAAAGTTAAGGCATATAGTGATTGGAGAGCATCAAGTAATGCTACTAATCCAACAACGAATGTCGAACGGTCATTAACGAGTAATGCCGAAACTAAAAATCCAATGAGAACTGCATTTAGTGGTGCTGATAATTTACCAACACCAGAAGTATCAACTATTTCTACTGCTACAGAAACTGCCGAACGTGTTAGTGGCACAGCAAATGGTGGAGAAGCACTTGGTAAAACTGGTACACAAGTTATGGACGGCCTTAAAACTGCTGTCGATACAGAAGGTTCATCTGTTCTTGGTAAAATTGGTGAATCTGCTGGAATAATGGGATCTGCTGCTATTGGTGGTTTAGATATATATGCTGATATTAAAGCTGGTGGTATTGCTGGAAATAATAACTGGGAGAAAGCTGGTAATTTACTACAAATTGGTGGATCAGTTGCTGATATTGTTGGGACTGCATTTCCACCAGCAGCATTAATTGGTGGTGTATTAGATTTAGCAAGTGCTGCTACTGATGAAATTGGACAACAATTAGATGAAGGTGCTAGTAGTGCAGCATTAAAAGCAAAACAAGCAAGTGAAACATTGCAAACGGTTGCTGCCCCACTTGCCCAATCTACTGCAGTTGGAACAGTAAGTTAATTTCCTTAAACCAAAGGTAACTTCGTTAAACATTAGTAATTTTTTTTCATATTATTTTATTATATAATCTATATTATAAAATGTCTCTATATTGGTCTGCTGATGATTCTGTTAAAGTCGGAGAAACTAAAATATCTATTCCATCTGAGAATGGTCTTAATTACTCACCCGGCCAAAAAATCCAAATCATGGTTGACCCTTCAACCAAGTTTATGGATGGTCGTGAATCATATTTAGAATTCAATGTTAAAATTTCTCTGCCTGCTGGTAAAGCACCAACGCGTCTTCAACTTGATAAATGCACGTCCACTATTATCAAAAATATTAGAATTATGGACGGCACTCGTGGAAATATGTTGGAAGAGATTAGTAATTATGATTCTTACGTTGCTGTCAAATATGATTATGACAAAGATAAGAATATTGAAAATTTAAGGGCTCTAAAAGAATGTTGCAGTGTTCACCAGCCTGACAATCGTGGAACTCTTGGATCTACCCAATCTGCTATGGCAAATACTATTACTAATCCGTTTTTCAAAAAGACTACTGGCAATCAATCGACTACTTGGTCTGATACTGATTTCCTTACGGCAAAAGTAACTATGGAATTACACACTGGAATTTTTGGAAATTCTACAACTATCTTCCCACTTATGATGACTCAGGGACTTTATATAGAAATCGATCTAAATTCAGCCGAGTCAGTTATTAAACAGTTAGATAGTGTATTACGCGATAGACGTACTCCATTAAACCCAGTATTCCATTCTCTCAATGGTCGTGAAAGTCCCAACGAAAATACTTGGACTGCTGGAGCTGGAGCACAAACCAAATTTTATGTTGCAGATGATAATAATCTTGATGGTGCTGATCGTGTAGATCGATTTCCATTTGTCGTGGGTGAAACTATTGGTTTTACCACAACTGATAATAATGGTTCTAGTGCCACACTTAGTGGTGAAGCTAAAATTTCTGCTATTAACTTATCTGCTGCTGCTAATGCTAGTGCTGGTTTGATTGAAGTAACAATAGAAACTGGTAGAAGTGTTGTTGGAACTCCATCTATTGATGATGAATTTTGCCTGTATTCCACTGCAGTTGCCAATGAATCTAGTTATGATGCAACATTTACTGTATCAAATGTAAATCTTATTATTTCACAAGTTCATCTTGACCCAGCATATGAACGTGGTATGATACAAAAAGTTAAAGAAGGAAAAGCGATTGAATTCGATATTATGAGTTTAACCAATTACAAACATTCTATTCTTGCTAGTGATCGTCAAACTACATTCCAGATCTTTTCACAAAACTCTCGTGCTAAATCTCTATTAGTTGTACCCACTGATAGTTCGGTTTATACATCGGCACAAATGATTAGTGGTTCTGGAACGTATATGATTAAAGGAACTTCTTATAGCAATGCTTGTTCGACTACCAAAGATGTTGATGATACTGCATTATCGAACAACAGAACGGCATACACTGGAGTAATTGACGAACTAACTGCCATTCAATATTCTATTAATGGAAAACGTGTACCAAGTCGTGAAATCTCAACCAAAAAGATTGCTACCAAAAATTCGATTGATACTTT
>TARA_R110002110_G_scaffold223197_4_pt1 | contig 12989 bp, 14 predicted proteins | sample TARA_R110002110 | Tara Oceans TARA_R110002110 (sample SAMEA4397330) | marine metagenome | biome: Polar Biome; feature: [SRF] surface water layer (ENVO:00010504); material: water (ENVO:00002006), including particulate matter (ENVO:01000060) such as... | depth 5 m
ACGACCGTTGTTCGTATTAATTATTAAACTTGAGCTTCCGCCGATAGTTTGGCCACCAGTGGCATTAATTGTAATATTATTAGAAGCAGCATCCCCAACAGTGTCAGTGATTGTCCATACAATGCCGTCATCCGGCGCGGTTCCTAAATTGATTGTTTTTGTAGCGGTTGAGTTAGATAAAATTCTCCAACCGCCTGTGGGGCTTATAGTGGCCCCATTCGCATCTGTGATAGCCATATGATTTTTCCTATGAATAAAGACTTGTTTTGTTTGTAAGTAGTTTTAATTTGACAGTTTTCTAATTCTTTAAATAAAAAAAAAAGGGGGGGCTTTAACCCCCCCTAAAACAAATAAGTTTTTTATAGGACAAACCATGCTGAACCATTGCAAACCAATGTAACACCGGCATGAGGCGATTCAAGAATAATAGAAGCAACACCGTCAATAGTTTCAGAACTATTTCCATCAATTGTGATATTATTATTGTGGGCATTTCCACCAACATCTTTAATCTTTAAAACTCTTCCGCTGTGGCTTCCCGCAGCAGGCAAAGTAATAGTGATTACATTACTAGCAGAACTAGCAGCAACAAAGTAATCTGTAGAAGCAACAGTATAAGTTGCAGAAGTAACAGAAGTTACTTTTCCAGCTTGAGCACCATTAAAGGTTACCTTTGCTTGGAAATTAGCATTTCCTTGGAAATCAGATGTGCTATTACAATCTAAAGTTCCATCAATCTGAAGCATAGAACTAAACAAAGCATCTTCGACTACAGTCAATCCACCGCGAACAGCAGCAGTTTGACCCGGAAGTGCGAGGTTAACAGAACCAGAAAGATCGACATCACCCTCTTGTGTGAGGGAGCCGCTCATTATGGATTCTCCTACTTGGTATTTATAAGCCATTTTTTATCTTTCCTCCGAATAAAAAAGGGGGAGGAGAGACCCCTCCCCCAGCAAATAAGCCAATAAGGCGAACAGAAGTTCGTCCTAGAAGACTCTCCATAAATCAGCAGCGACATACACCAATTCAACAGCAGCGAATGGTGATTCCAAACGGATTGAGGCAGCGCCATCAATTGTTTGAGAACCAGCTTTGTTGATTGTAATATAACGAGCAGCACCACAGTCACTTGGAGCCTTAACTCTAACAGACTGACCAACAGTCATACCAGCAGAAGCTGGAAGAGTTACTGCATCTTCACCATCAGAACTCATATCTGCGAAGTAGTTAATACCGACAGCAAGAGTGTTACCAGCAGCCTTAATAGCTACATCAGCAGCAATATCAGACATGTATGTTTTGAGACTATCAAGACCAATTTTCTTAAGCGTTCCGCCATCAGAAATTAACATTTCATCAGCATCGACAGCACTACCACCAGCCAATTCAGTTTGACCAGAAATAATATTGTCGTTAAGCATTCCGCTTTCAACAGCATCGTTAGCGATAGTTAAAACACCAGCAGAGCTAACAGTAGCATCGCCAGAAAACTTAGCATAAGCATACTCAGCAATCTTAAGAATGTTAGTTTGCTTCATTGTTCCAGCATCATTGTGCAAGAAACCATCACCATCAGCAAGAGGAGGTGTACCAACAGAAGACGCACCATCAAGGAGGGCGAATTCAGCAGCAGTAACAGCAGCAGAAGCATCTGTTGCAGCATCAGCCAAAGCTGGGATGAAGTAAGAACCAAGACTCAAAGTTGGCAAACTAAGAGTGGTATCAGCACCCGGAGTTGCACAAGTAAGAATTGTTTCGTGAGCATCAGCCGGACCTTCAAAAGTGAAAGAACTTGTGATCTCGATTGTAGTAGAATTAATGCTAGTAAGAGCACCATTAACAGTCAAGTTACCACCAACGACAACTGGACCACTGAAAGTAGCGATATCATCAGATTGGTTACCAATAGTAAAATTACCACCCATGTCAACATTTGTAGCGATTTTATTAAAATCGATAGCAGCATTAGAAGCAACAGAAGCATTAACGACAGCATTTGAAGCCAATTGGTCTGCACCAACAGCATCGTCAGCAATCATAGCTTGCTCAACAGCATCGTTAGCGATAGTTAAAACACCAGCATCTGAGGCAGCAGCATCGCCACTAAGAGCAGAGTAGATGTATTTCTTAACGCGAGTCAAAGTAGACTTGCGGTTAGTACCGCCAGCACCATCATCAACGATCATAAGGTCGGCATCAACAAGGTCAGCACCGATATCAGTAGAACCATCAATATCAAGTTTATCAGCGTTAAGAGAACCGTCAACAACAGAAGCATTAACGACAGCATTTGCAGCCAATTCATCAGCACCAACAGCATCATCAGCAAGCATGCTGTTTTCAACCGAAGCAGCAGCGATAGTCAAAACACCACCAGCAGCGATAGTAGCATCACCAGAAACATCAGCAAAAACTGCATCTTGGAGATTTGAAAAAGTAATTTTCTTTTCAGTTCCGTTATCCGAGAATGCAAAATGGTCTTGAGTTTGGTGAAGACCAGCACTACCGAGAGCAGAAAGTTCATCGATATCGAGAGCGATGACAGAGCTAGCAGCAGAAAGACCAGCACCAGCAAAAAGACTAGCCAAGTCAGCAATAGCATCTTTTTTGTTTGAACCATCAGTAGCATCGATAAAACCGAAGAAGTCGCCATCGGCAACAGCAGCAGTTGAAAGTTCACCTAAGTCAAGCTTAAGAACACCGGAATCAACTCCGATACCAACACCAGCCATAGCAGCGGCGTAATCACCTGTTGCTTCTTTTTTCATAGTACCATCGGCATCTTGAAAATAAAGGAAGTCAGCATTAACATCTAATGCTGCTTCTGCGATACCGGCAAGTTTAACTGTACCGGCGATTTCTGCGTTACCACCGATGTCAAGGTTACCAGAACCAGAGACAGCGCCGCCATCGGCAGAAATAGGTCCTTCTTGGACCAAAGAACCACTCAAACGAGCAGCCCCTAATTGAAATTTATAAGCCATATATATATCCTCCTAAATATAGCATGAGGCAAGGCACACCAAGTTAAACTTGACACACCAATCCTCTCACCCTAACTAGGGAGCAGCAAGTCGTTTAGAAGAAAAAATAATATATTATTTTTTAGTGTTTTCTTAAGTTCTTGTTTTAAGTTCTTAAAGCCATAAAAAGTGAACGATGTTCTTGAAGATTAAAAAATAAAATATTTGTTCGATCCATTACTATAAATGTTAACTGCCGCAAATGGACTTTCTAGCTTGATATTTGAATAGTCATCAATTTTTTGAGATCCCGAAGCAAGAATAAGAATTGTATGTATGCCAGCGGTTCCATTCTCATCTTTAAATATAAGTGCCTGACCACTTGATAAAGCCGAAGCGTCAGGCAACCTTATATCTAAATTTGCTGATGCAGAGATGCCGATAAAGTAATCTGTTGCGGAGGCTGTTATTGTAGAAGATATCTGGCGGCGTTTTAAAATAAGACCAGATTGTACATTTAAAACATTTCCATCAAATCTTAGAGTAGTTCCTCCTGCTCCATTAAAAAGCACTCCATTAGAGCTTGTTAAAGTGCCCTCAACCAAAAACGGCTTATTCACAACTATGTGACCAGTCTCTTCGTTTGATGAAATCGAACAGTTATCTCCAAGATGAACAGAGCCAGTAGACAAGTAAACAGCAGAGAACCTGTTGCTAGGGGATCCCAAATTATATACACCACTACCGGACGGAATTATAGAACCAGTCACTGTAATAGCATTTGTGCTACTAGAAATATTGACTTGACCCACAAGATTTAATGTGTTTCCATCAAATGTAAGATTTGCCTCTCCATCAAGATCAGTTGTTGCCGAACCTATGGTAACAAGGCGATTTGTTGCTTTATTATTTAAAGCTGTGATTGCACCGCCTTGGGTTAAAACAACATTGTTGTTTGAGTCCAGACCAAGAACACTAGAAGTTGTTGCTGTGGTTCCCTGCACAAGTCCAGTAAAATTCATGCCAGAAGAAGCTGATAATCTGGATAAAGATAAAGTATCAGTGTTGGAATTAAAGGTAAAAGTAGAGTCTCCCTCTAATTGTATCTCGCCAGATACTGATTTATAATAAGGAATGGTGCCAGCAGTTGTTTGGCCATAAAGATCAAACTGTTTTACATTTTCTAAATTTGTCCCATCTCCGCCGAAAGAGCCGGTAAAAGAGCCAGAACCGATGAAACCAGATACAGAAGAGACACTACCAGATAGTACATTGTAGCCCATTCAAATCTCCCCCTATATCAATAAATAAACCATTTTGATATGCCATTACTATAAATAGTCAATGCTGGGCTATCACCTGAAAGAGAATAAGTTGCGGCGCCATCTATTGTTTGTCCACCAGAGGCAGAAACCGCTATCTTGTTAGCATCTGAGCGAGTTGAGGTGGATTCATCTTTAATAATTAAAATTTTACCTGATCCGGCGGTAGCGGCAGAAGGTAATGTAACAGAGATGTACGAAGTAGATGAAAAACCAACTATAGAATCATAGGCAGCAATAGTGTAAGCGGTGTGTGCAGAAGAAGAATAATGTTGTCGGAGACCACCTGATACAATTGATACACTGCCTGTAAAAACATGTTGATCGCCTGAATCGTCACCAAAGTTTGTACTTCCACTAATATCTATTTCTGTTTTGGTTGTTGTAATAACATCAAAAACATTAGCTCTCAATGTTCCGCTAATGTCCATATTGCCACTAAGAATTAAAAAATCCGAACCGTGGTCGAATGTAAAAGTGGCACTGCCGGAGATGGTTCCATCGGAACCAGAAGCATATTGTACTGCTCCATCTGGCCCTTGTGCGACTTTATTTGAGTCTGTTATGTGTGCCCAACCGAACTTACCCATTATCCGACTCCAGAAGAACCTGACCAGTTTGACCCAGAAGGTGAAATATTAGTAATCCTTTCAATTGGTATATTGGTTAAACCAGCAACAATATCAACATTACTAGAACCAGAAATCCAAATTTCAGTCAATTTCATATTTAATGTAAATCTTGAAGCAGCAGATCGGTCGCCAGTCGTCGTTGCTTGGCGATTTGGTAAAACAAAATAATTTGAACTATTTGTTATCCCCAAAGATGAAAATCCAACTCTAAGGTCTTCGGCAGCGACAGTACTGTTGTTTTGAATGTGGACCCATTTTGTAACATAAGGAAATTGTATTACAATTGGCCCTTGTGTTAAATTGTGACACACTATGCTGCCGGATGCATATGGGGCACCTGATACTTGATATGAGCCAACATTACCTAGCCCTGCTGTGTAAATATTATTTGACATTTCTTCGCTCCTATATTCATGAACACAAAACTAAGTAGTTTGTTTCCTTTGTTTTGCTAACTCTTTTCGCCGTCTTGCATCAGATCTCTTCTTAGCTTTTCTTTTTCTTTCAGAAGGCTTGATGTAGTGGCGGCGCTCCTTGGCTTCGTCAATAATGCCAAGTTTCTTAACTTTTTTATTAAATCTTTTTATTACTCTTTCAATATTTTCGTTTCTACGAGGTTTAATTTTATAATTACAAGCCATTTTATTTACCTACTACCTTTTTCCAATTGTGTGAGGATGCCATAAAAGAAGAAATATCAACACCCGGATCTTGCGGAGATATTCCACTCAAAGGGCCTTGGGTTTGGGTTTCGCCGGGGGCTGGGGCACCCCTAGTGGGTGTGGTTCCTTCAAAAACATTTATGCCATTATATGAATCCACTCCAATGGAATCAAGAAGCTTTCGCTTTTGTTCTAAAAGTCGTTTTCTTTTGACTTCTTGAGCAGCGGTGTTATCTACCTGTGGCTTCTGTTTTGCTTCAATAATACGAGTGCTAGCAGTGCCTTTCATAACCTCTGCTATCACTGTTGATAGAATACCTTCTTCTAACAGCACTTCATTGATACATTGTTTTACTAAGGGTTTGAGAACCTTTTTCAATTCGTCTTTATTCATTATTGCCTCAGATTAATCTTTTAGAATCTTTTTAAACAAGTCTCCGATAATTTCGGCCTTATTTTCGTTTATTTTCTTTTCATAAATAGAAGTGGAGATACTTTTTGGTTTATTATCGGGATAAATATAAGCATCTGGTGTTGATGGCTCAGAGACAATATCAAAACAAATTAGTTCAAAGTCTTCTTGAACCATAGATGCTCCCATTTGTTCTTGAACGGAACCCATACCTCTTGACGAGATACCAAGCTTAACACCGGAGTTAACAAGGTCTTTTACAACTTTACCTGATGGTGTGTCCAAAATTTTGATCTTTCCAATAACATCGTTACCTTCCCACCAAATAGAAGTAATTAAATGAGATACATTACGAAGATTAATAACTGAATCATCTGGGTGGTCTAATTCTCCCAAGGCTCTGTTATCTTTTACAATACTCTCGTATTTTTTAATTTCTCTTTTCAAAACATTACAAGGATAGATTCTACCATTACCATTCTTCTTCTCGCAAGTTTGAATGCGACCAGAAAGATAAAGAGCACCATCGGCAACTTCCTTTTTCTCTCTTTCGGTTAAGAGATCTTGGCAGATTCCATCTTTACATAATTCATAAAATTCTGTTAATAGTTTTTTCATTTTATTTCCTTATTATCCGTAATATTTATCAACCTTATCATCAAGCTTTTCAGCAAAAGCTCGACCAACAGGGTTGTTTTTGTCTACATCTAGTTTATCTTTCAAAGCATTAATATATTTTCTAGAACCACTAAATCCGTATTGCGGAGATAAAGCAAGTGTCATGTGCTGATCTAATGTCATGTCTCCTCTTTCGGGATGATTTGGGTGTTCTATAGCAAAGTCTCTTGGGACATTTGCATCCCAACGCCATGCTTTTTGCCACTGTTCATCTTCGGTGGGTGCGGCAGGTTTAGAAGGAGCAACCATAGAAGCTCTACTGCGCTTGCGATCTGCCCATGGCTCTTCATCGGCCAATTCATAAGCTATTGTATCATCTCTAATTGACTCTTCTAATTCTTCTTTAATAATTTCTATCAATCTTTCTTTTGTAATCTTCATTATTGTAATTCCTTAAAAAAATAAAAAACGGGCGCAACCCGTCCGAGTTAGGATCCAGAGCAACAGCGACGAACTGGTTGAAGCATCCATTTAGTTGTCCAAGTCATTTGTCCTCTCCTGTTTTGTTAATTTTTATACCACCATCATTAATTAGCATAGATAACATATAAGAAGTTCCCGAAGCAACCCAGCCACATATAAACATATTTCCAATGGAGTATTTAAAAGTAAATAGTTCTGTCCATCCGTTTATGAAGAACAAAAACATTCCAACCCAAAAACCCATGCACATAGCACAATTCGCCATGTACCCAATAAGGCCGTATTGGTCTCTTCGGGGTCGGATTTTTTCAAATATTTTAGAATAAACTAAAATTTGTGTTAGACCATAAGCGGCTAAAACAAACCAAATCATTCCCATATCGAACTCTACCATGTTAAGGTCGTCTCTAATATGCAAAGTGCTATTATTTAAGTCCATTTGTTACTCATATGAATACCGGCCATAAATATACGAACCAAATACATCGCTTTGAGGTATTGAGCCTTTTTCAGTTTCTTGTGGAACTTCGCCGAGTTCAGTTGAATTTTCAGCATCAGGATCAAGTAAGGTATCGTCCATCATTTCATCATAGGCTTCCATAGCTTTAAAGTATGGTCGCTCTCCATCCATCCATTGGCTAATTTCATATAAAGAAGCTTTGACCGAATCAAGCTCTGTTGATTCTAAAATTTTAGCCTCAAGGTACCCGTAGACATTACCGCCTTGAATTGAGTCAAAAGCAACAACACCCTTTTTCTTGAGGTGATCAAATAGTCGGCTCTCTGCTCCATAAACCACTTCGGACATTAAATCTTTAGCAAAGGCAACAATCTTATTTGATTCAAGCATAACAACGATATCAATATCAGCATGATCAAAGATCATCAAGTCGCCGTTCAGAGCCCTTCGCATATTTAATTTAAATTCCAGCATTTGTCTATTGGGATCAACGATCTTAATGTTAACCGTCTCGTTTGCTGGCTGTTCGATTGGTTCTGGGGTAGGATCGGTAATATTTACTTTAATAGCCATTATTCGAGCACCTCAGAAACAAAATCTTGAATATAGAATACTTCTTTTACCAATTCTTCGGTAATTGGAGTTTTCTTATAATTTTCAAGCTTCTCAAGAATTCTTTGAGTATTGTTATAGAATTCTTTATTATTTTTAATTTTATCTGTCTCGGAACATTTTGAGACTTGTTCCTTGAGTCGGGCCACTTCTTCGTTCAAAAACGATTTAAGACCAAGGCCGTTATCTGAGAAAGATGTGATATAGTTTGTTAAGAGATCCTTTTGTTCTTTACGAAGGGTATTATCATAAGTTTCATTAAATTTATTAACGAATGTCTTATACTCCAAACTATCAATATGTTTCATTTCTTGCTTTTCTTCTGTCTTTGTAGAAGCAAGCATTCCAACGACTCTTTGTTCCAAAATCAAACGAGTTTTAGCATTAGCACCCTCTGAATTGAAATACTGATACAAAGATCCGATGTTCTTATAATTTGATATAAAGTTTGAGAAAACAGCATTAGAATAAGACTCGTTAATCTCTTTAATCAAAGCGGTCTGCTGGTTGAAGATTTCTTTCTTATCAAGGTTATTGAAATCTTTTTTGACCTCAAACAAAAACCTTTGAGAAAGATTCGGAGACATTACATCTGCTTCTAATACAGATTTATAAATTTCCAACTCTTCCTTAAGCGGAGAACCAGCATTAAAATATTTTTTAATGGTCTCCAGCACTTTTTGTTTTTTCTCTTCTTGTCCTCGGACAATTGCTTTTGTTAATTCTGTGATTAATGATTCGTAAAGAAAAGCGGTGTTTCTTTTCTTATTGTGTCTTACTCTCATTTTCTGTGTTCTCCGATTTGTTTAAGCCTTCTAAAAGCTTCTTTATTTCTGTTGATGTTTTAAATAGTTTTTCTTCTTCTATTTTGTCCAATGATTTATTTTCTGTTACGCCTCTGGCTAGTGAATCTAATCCACCGAAACCTGTTTTCCCTTTAAATATGCTTCTGGTTGTGTTTCCAAATTCTCCTGTGGCTTGATTTTTCATGTGTTTAGAAAAGCCGCCCTTGCGGTATTTTAATTGATGTTTTTTATATGGACCTCTGGTTTTGTCGTCGTTTCTATTGCCGGGGGCGGCGAGAAGAACATCATCGTCTTCATCAGCATCCGGTTTTTCGGCAGCACCTTCATCACCACCAAGATCAAGTTCGTCATCACCACCGAGGTCAAGGTCTCCACCAGCATCATCGCCGCCAAGGTCAAGGTCTCCAGCACCGCCAGCACCTTCGGGTGCTTGGCCAACAGCTTCAAGCCCAGCCATGAACTTCCTATCATAGAACATTTCTCTTTGCATTCTAATGAATTCATCTTCGGAAATACCAAACATGTGTTCCGCAATCCATCGCATGGAAAAGAACCCTTCGGTAGCGGCTGCGGCGACATCAAATTTAGTTTTCCAATGTTCAAGTTCTTGAAGTTCAGCGATCTTTGAAGGGTTATTTAAAGAAAGACTAAAGGCCAAAAGATCATCGCCTCTGAAACCTAATGTGAAAAGATGAATAATTCCAATCTTTTCTAACTCAGAAACAACTACTCTTTGTAATCTTTGAATTGTTCTGGCAAAACGAATGTCCTTTTGTGCTAAAGTTGTTTTATCCTCTGAGGAACCTTCACCCATAACAAGATATGATTGAGGGACTTTGAGAGCGGCAAATAATTTTTCTCTTAAATATTTAACATCCTCTACGGTTCCAGTAAACTGGCCGCCGGGAAGGTTTGTAATTTCTGTTCCAGAGGTTCCACCACGGATAGGAATAAAATAATCTTCCTCAATTGAAAGAGGGTTGTAGCGAAGATCAACACGACCTGTTTTTGGATCAACTACTTGGTGTCGTTTCATTTGAGTCATAACTTTCTGCATATACTGTTCAACATCGTTTGGTGCGATATTTCCAACATCAATTTTAAACACTCGTCTTTCTGGGCTTCTTACGATTCTATATGCCATCATCGCATCTTCAAGAAGAGTTAGTTGTCTCCAAATACGACGAGAAGGTTCAAGAACAGAAGTTCCGTAAGGAGAGTGTTTGTCGTTACCAAGTATACGGAAATGAGCCATTTGCCAGTTTTCAAGAGTCATTCCAGCACTATTCCATTGATACTGTACATAGTTTGGATTTGTTTCGTCCTCTCCTTCTAATCTTTCAATTTCTTGCGGAGGTAAACCAATTACACTTCTTATCCCCATTTTGTCATCAATATCCAAATACAAAAACAAATCTCCATACTTACACATTGTACGAGACCAACCAAATAAATTGTGATCAATATTCAATACATTGTGATATAAAGAATGTAAAATAGATTTTATTTCTTCATTCGGGCACTTAATTCTTAACATCGGTTGTAAAGAAGAGTGAGTCGTCATTTCGTCGGCATAAATATCAATAGCAGAGGCAATGATGGGTTCATATTCCATTTGATCAAAATCAACATACCTCTCAGAACGACCTCTGTTGGAAATCATATTAAGAGTCGTAACATTCATTGGGTTGTATTCTGACTTCTTAAATTGTTGCCCAGAAGCAGATTTGAATTTAGAAGAATAGGCATCCAAATGTCTTCTTCTTAATTGGCGACCTGATTGTGTTCGTCTCTGTGTTAGTGGTCCAGAAAGCAATCTTGTTAGTTGCTTAAATAATCCTGATTCGTCATTATAGGGGTTTTTAGTATTCTTTCTTCTTGGGGCCATTTTATTTATCCTTTAAAAATCCAAACAAAATCATCCATTTGTTGTTTTGCTTCTAATTGTTTTTCCTTTATATCTGAGCCATAACCATTCATACCTTTAATAGAAGTGTTCATTGTGGTTTTGTTTAGATACATAGAATTTAATATTGCTTTTTTATATTCTACATCTCGTTCGTTTACTTGAAGTGCTGTATCTCTGACCCAGCAAGCGATGGCCAGAGACATAACCAAGTCGTCATGGTAAGATCGCATGGCTTGAGGCTTTCCATTTTTCCAAATGAAAGTTTTAAATTCATGAAAAGTTCTTGATGAATAGATATTTAACATTTTATTTCTTATAAACTCCTCAAGCTTTGCTACAATTAAAGGACGAGTTCTGGTGGAGGTTGTGAAGCCAGCGATTGCTCCGTCCATAGCTTCACCTTGGACAGATTCAACAAATTCATGTGTCGATTTAATTGAGTAATAGAGATTCGAGTAACCAAGAGTAATTAGTTTTTCCAAGATGGATATACCAATTCCGTTGTTTTCGACAACTAAAAGGCAGTTTCCGTATTCCGTACCTGCTGAAAATAACATCTGGGAGTACATATCTAGATTTGGTTTTCCTTGATACTCAGCGACAATCTCCATCGTTTCCAATTTTAAAACATGAAATACAGAATTGTCAGCACCATCTCCTCTCGCGACATCGGCAACAAGAAGATAAGTGTTCCCTTCTTCAAACTTCTCCCAAATCCAAAAGTTTCTATCATACCCTGTTCTATATACTGGCTCTCTGATTGTTTGATTTAGCCAAGCGATATCATCAGGATGAATAACGGTATCACCTGATGTATTAAAGTTACACTCTAACTCTTGTGCTATTTGTCTCCGAGACATATTCTTTGTCTCTTTCTCAAACCATTCTTGATTTCTTTCGGGATGAACATCCCAAGCAAGACAGACCGGGTGAAAGTCGTTCTCTTTACTATCTGCATCAACATAGGTTTTGTGAAACCAGTTTCCAACACCGTTTGGAGTTGACAGGGCTATGCATCGACCACCAGTTGATAGAGTGGGATATAAACCAGTCCACAACTCTTTTAAACCATCAACATGAGCAGCTTCATCAATTACTAAAAGAGAGAGAGCTTCAGAACGACCGGCATCACCAGAAGTAGAAGCAGCTTTGATTTGAGAACCATTTGATAATTCAAAAGAGGTTCTGTTGTCAATTGAAATTGTAGCCACTTGCATCCAAGGAGGCAGATTCTTCATTATGGCTTTTACTTTCTTTACCAAGTTGGCAGCAGTCGCAAATTTAGTCGCGATAACTAAAACATTCTTATCACGATGAAACAACATAAGCCACACACAATATGCGGCTGTAATAGTTGAAATACCCAACTGTCGGGCTTTTAGGATAACTGTAAAGCGGAAGTCGTTATAGTCGTTTAATAGATCATCTTGATACGGATAAGTTTTAAACGGAACGAGTCCTTTCAGTGGGTGTGAGATCCTACAAAAATTATTTGTAAAGTAAACTGGATCTTTCCCGCATTTAAGGATTTCTTTTACAATCTCCTTTTTTGAGAGTTTAAAAGACATTATTTCCTAGTGTCGTTACTTGGCCTCTTTTTAGAACTAAGAGAAAGAAAATCTCTGATTGATTTATCTACTGTATCCTCGGAAGGAGACAAGATTGGTTCTGAATCAACACCGGAGATTTTATACCATTGATATGCTTGCACCCAAGAGTGAACGCGAGAAACAGATTGAACCAATACTTTCATTTCATCTTCTTTCATGGGGGTAATTTTAACTGATTCACCAGTGATGGCTTTATATTCTTTTTGCAAGAACTTTTTAATTTCGTTAATTCGTCTCGCCATTTCGTCTTCAAACCCACCAGCATAAACTTCTTTGAGCTTAACTTCTGATTGGTAATTGATACACATTGCATCACCGGAAAACTTAACTTTGAATCCATCGATGACTCTTTTATCAAGAATGGGATCGCCTTCTTCTCGTTGCAGGCCAGCCTTTCGTGCTTTTCCATCGGCAGCATATCGCTCATCATGTGAGCCGTCATATGAATTGGCTGCTGCTTGAGCAAGCCCTTGTACGATTTTTAGTGTATTTGAACT
>TARA_R110002110_G_scaffold407707_3_pt1 | contig 12985 bp, 14 predicted proteins | sample TARA_R110002110 | Tara Oceans TARA_R110002110 (sample SAMEA4397330) | marine metagenome | biome: Polar Biome; feature: [SRF] surface water layer (ENVO:00010504); material: water (ENVO:00002006), including particulate matter (ENVO:01000060) such as... | depth 5 m
CGTTCGCCCACGGCCATCAACCGCTCGCCCACATTACCGCCGGCACTGACGCCCATGCGAAGGCCATCGCGCGCATGTTGGTGCACAAAGGCCCAGTCGGTGCGCCCCAGCATCCGGCGTTCGGGTTCAGACATGGTGATTGTATCGCGCGGGCCCTCGGTGCGGGTGTCGAACACCACCTGTCCCGCATCGGGGGTCAGATGCCCTGCCATGCAATTGAGCAAGGTAGATTTGCCCGACCCGCTTTCACCAACGATCCCCATCACCTCACCAGGATAGAGGTCAAATGACACATCCGCGCAACCAATATGCGCACCATATCGCTTGGTGATGCTCTGAATGGATAGCAAAGGTGTCATGCTGCGTCCTTTCCTTTATGGTCGGCCGCCTGGCGCGCCTCGCAATAATCAGTGTCCGAACAGACAAACATCCGCCCGCCCGCATCGTCGATGATCAGCTCATCGAGATAACTGTCGGTCGCACCGCACATGCCGCAGGGGTGATCTGCCTTGGACGCCTCAAAGGGGTGGTCATCGAAGTCGAGGCTGACAACCTGCGTATAGGGCGGCAGCGCGTAAATGCGCTGCTCTCGTCCTGCACCAAAGAGCTGGATTGCGGCCATATCATCCAGCTTCGGATTGTCGAATTTGGGGATCGGCGACGGGTCCATCACGTAGCGCCCTTCGACCTTGACCGGATAGGCGTAAGAGGTCGCGATATGACCGTGGCGGCTGATATCTTCGTAAAGTTTCACATGCATCAGGCCGTATTCTTCAAGGCTGTGCATCTTACGTGTCTCGCTTTCGCGAGGTTCAAGAAAACGCAGCGGTTCGGGGATTGGCACCTGATAGACAAGGATCTGACCTTCGCTCAGGGGCTCTTCGGGGATGCGGTGCCGGGTCTGGATCACAGTCGCGTCACTTGTCGAGGTGGTCGTCGCAACTCCAGCAGTGCGTTGAAAGAAGCTCCGAATTGAAACCGCATTCGTTGTGTCATCGGCCCCTTGGTCGATCACTTTAAACGTGTCATTGGGCGTCAACACCGCAGCCGACACCTGCACGCCGCCGGTTCCCCAGCCATAGGGCATTGGCATCTCACGGCTTGCGAAAGGCACCTGATATCCGGGGGTCGCAAGGCCTTTGAGGATCGCACGGCGGATCATCCGCTTGGTTTGTTCGTCGAGATAAGCGAAGTTGTAGTCGGTCATTCCGCTGCCTCCCGCACCTGTTGCGCACCCGCTTCGCGGCGGAGCTTGCGCACCAGTTCCAATTCAGACTGAAAATCGACGTAGTGTGGCAGTTTGATATGCTCAAGAAACCCCGTCGCCTGAATGTTGTCGGCGTGATACAAAACGAATTCTGCGTCCTGTGCGGGCGCACCGACGTTGTCTTCGCCCAATTCCTCCCACCGTAAGGCGCGGTCGACCAGCGCCATGGAAATTGCCTTGCGCTCGGTCTGGCCAAAGACCAGCCCGTACCCGCGGGTAAACTGTGGCTGCTCGGTTTTCGAGCCGGTGAACTGGTTGACGGTTTCGCATTCGGTCAGGGTCACTTCGCCGATCTCAACGGCAAATCCCAGTTCGGGGATATCCATTTCAACCGGAACTGACCCAATGCGCAGCTCGCCCACAAAGGCATGGTTGCGCCCGTAGCCGCGTTGCGTGGAATAGGCGAGGCCAAGGGTGAACCCTTCGTCCGCGCGGGTCAGCGCTTGCAGCCGCAAGGCGCGCTCCGCAGGCATTTCCAACGGCTCGCGCGTCAGGTCAGGGGGCGGCGTATCATCATACGGGGCCTCTTCGATCAGGCCCTCACGGTTCAAAAACGCGGTCACGTGCGGCACCGGGTCGGCGGTGGTTTCACGGGAAGGTGCTTTGGGCACGTCCCCATCGGCTGCCAGTTTGAAATCCAACAGACGGTGTGTGTAGTCAAAGGTTGGCCCCAGCACTTGCCCGCCAGGCAAATCCTTGAAGGTGGCCGAGATGCGACGGTCGCAGGCCATTGCACCGGTATCGACAGGCTCGGACGCGCCAAAGCGGGGCAATGTGGTGCGATAGGCGCGAATGAGGAAGATCGCCTCGATCAGATCACCGCGCGCTTGTTTGATCGCCAGCGCCGCAAGATCGGGATCGTAAAGCGACCCTTCGGCCATGACGCGATTGACGGCGAGGCTAAGTTGCTCTCGAATTTGCGCAATGCTGAGTTCAGCAATATCCGTGTCACCCCGGCGTTCTTCGGCAAGCCATGCATGTGCGTTTTCAATCGCGCGCTCTCCGCCTTTGACCGCTACGTACATGATGTCACCTCCGTCGATCTGGGAAGTGCCGCGAGGCGATCACCACTGGTAAAGATAAAATCGAGCCCCAAGGGGAAGAGCGCATGGTTCGATTGAAAGGCAGCGACTTCCGGCAGCGATAATGCCGCTTTATCCTGAATGCCCGGGCCGGTCAGAACTGCGCCTGTGTCGATAAGTTCAGGGCACTCAACGATCAGCGTAGCGGACCGGTCGGGATATTCGGATGTACCGATTGGATAAGCCGATAAAGGCGCGGTGCCGTGCCAAGTGCCGACCGCGAACTGGCACTGGGACGGGCCAACAAGGGGTGCGCCTGTGTGAAACGCGAGCCACGCTCGCACCGCGTCGCAATGCGCGTCACCGGCCAGAAACACCGGTGTTTCGGTGTCGCACAGTGTCAGCAAAACCGCACCTGCGGCGGGGGACAGAGGCGCAGGCGGCTCGGCACCACTGATGTCATGCAAGGTGCCCGGACGCGCCATCGCTTCCATCACGCAGCGAAAGGCGTGGGCCGATTGGGTGGTTGGATCGGCAAATCCACCGGAGAGCGTTTGTGCCTGCATCAGTCTTCTCCTCGGGCCATGGTGAAGAAGTCGACCTTTGTCGCAGCCGCTTTGGCGGCGCGCGTGGTCTTGGCGTGCTTCACCTCTGCCTCTAACGGAGCCAGTACTGCGGAGCGTAGTCTATCCGCCAGCGCCGTCTGCATCATGGCATCTATCAAGGCGGCGGCTTCGGCATCTCTTTTGCGGCGACCTTGGATATAGGCATGGCCAACCTCGCCAGTGTCCAGGGTCAACGCACAGCGAGTGACTGTCATTTCTCCCAAATTGAAAGGCGCGCCCGTCGCACCTGCACGGCCGCGGACCATGGCGCTTCCGATCTCGGGCGCACGCAGCCATGTGAACGCTGGGCGCCCTTGCGCGGCGTCGAGCAAAGTGGCGACGCGGCCTTCCGGCGCCGCCGCCATAAGGCTCATCCAGGCTTGGCGGGGATTATTTTCGATCAAGGTGTCTTTCATCTCGACAACTTTTCCATTTCCTATACAACTATACATATTCTAGCATATTTGCGTCCCCGCGACAGAGGAGTTTTGTGAAGTTTGCGTGACGGTTCTGGCAAAACACCAATATGGCGCGCTATCGCTGACGCCCTGCGCAGCGATTTGGCCGAGGGGCGCTATCGCGCCGGAGACAAGCTCCCGACCGAAGCCGCTTTGGCCGACCGCTTTGGCGTAAATCGTCATACGGTGCGCCATGGCATTTCCGCGTTGGTCGAAGAAGGGCTGGTCCGTACGCGGCGTGGCGCAGGTGCATATGTCGCGGCGACGCCGACCGATTATCCCATCGGAAAGCGCGTCCGGTTCCACGAAAACCTGATCGCGGCAGGACGCAGGCCAGAAAAGCGCGTGTTTGCGATTGATGCCCGTTCAGCGACAGCCGGGGAGGCAGCCGCATTGCAGATTGCGGCAGGTGACATGGTTTGCGTATACCACGGGCTGTCATTGTCTGACGGTCAGCCCATTGCCGTGGTTGAAAGCCTTTTTCCATTGGCGCGCCTACCAGGTCTGATGGCGGCGTTACGTGAAAACAGCAGTGTGACCGATGCGCTGAAGGTTGCAGGCGTCGCAGACTACACCCGCGCCTCAACCCGGCTGACGGCTGTGCGTGCGACAGCCACCCATGCGCTCCACTTGCAGGTCACTGAGGGAGATCCGCTGTTGCGATCAACCAGCGTCAATATTGATGACCGTGGGCGGCCAGTTGAGTACGGGCGCACATGGTTTGCAGGAGATCGGGTGACGTTGACGCTGGAAACCTGAGTTAGTCTTTGGGGGGGCACGCCAGATCATGGGTGCCCTGTCGGCGGTCATGGTCAGGTTCTTATGATCCGAAAAACTAACCGCCGTAGCGCTCCAGAAACGCTTCGGCTTTTAGGGACCTGAAATCCGCCAATGCTGCGCGCAATACACCATGCGGCCAGTCCCACCAGGCAAGTGCGACGAGACGGTCAGCAATCTCGCGGGGTTGGCGTAAGCGAAGCGGTTTGGCGGGTGTGCCCGCGACAATTGTATAGGGATCGACATCCTTTGTGACCACCGCTCCAGCCGCCACAACAGCGCCATGGCCAAGCGTCACGTCTGGCTTGATCATTGCGCTTGCCCCAATCCATGTATCATGCCCGATGGTCGCGATGCGGGATTTTCGATGTGCAAAAAACGCTTCGTCGCGCGGTGCGTCATCCCAATAGTCGTCGGACCGATAGAGAAAATGGTGACAAGCAGCCGTGTGTAGCGGGTGGTCGGTTGCACCAATCCGGGAAAAGGCCGCGATGTTGGAAAACTTGCCGATCCGCGCGTTTGAGATATCAGCGTAGCGGTCGCAGTAGCTGTAGTCGTCCAGACTGGAATGCGCGACACGACTGCCCTTGCCGATCTCGACATAGGCTCCGAACGTCGCATCCGTGATATCGCATTCCGGGTGGATGAAGGGTCTGTTTGCAGATAGGCGCGCCATCAGTCTTTGCGCCCGATCAGCTTGCTTCGCAGCCAGCCCGAGAACCAGTCCATGAACATCACCATGACGATGATCAGGATGATGTAGTAAGCGACCTCTTCCCAGTCTTTCTGGGTCTGAATGGCCTGGGTCAGCATCAGACCGATGCCACCGCCGGTAATGGCACCAATGATGGTGGCAGAGCGGGTATTGGATTCAAGAAAGTAGAGGATTTGTGCCAGCAGGACAGGCACGATCTGTGGGATAACACCAAAGCGATAGCGCTGCAGTGGCTTGGCCCCTGTTGATGACACGCCTTCGATTTGCTTTTGATCTACGTTTTCCAAAGCCTCCGAGAAAATTTTGCCAAAGGTGCCCGTGTCAGTGAGCAGGATCGCCAACGCGCCAGTCAACGGACCGGGACCAAAGGCACGGGCAAGGACGACTGTCCAGATCAACGCATCGACGCCGCGCACGAAATCAAACAGACGGCGGGTCGCGGCGCGCACCAGCATAAACGGTGAGAACCGTTTGGCTGCCAGAAAGCCCAACGGCAGGGCGATGATGGCTGCCCCCATCGTTCCAAGAAAAGCCATCAAGATGGTTTCGCCAATCGCCCAGGCAACATCCCTATGACGCCACATAGCGTTGTTCCACCAGTCAGATATGGCGCCTGGGATATTGTTGCGGTCGGGATCAATACGATCGCCAAACAGCACCCTTCCAATGCCCTGCCCGTGATAGGGGCTGTCCAGCGTGAACCAGAACAGCTCCCATCCGGGAAAATAATTGAAAACCTCGGTCCGTGCGCCTGTCAGGGTAATGCGGCCTTCGGGCGTGGTGATTCCGATGCGCCGATTGGATGCGGAAATCCAGTCGGGCAGATCATCTGGCAAGTTAGTCTGCAGGCTGCGACCTTCGGCTTTCACCTCAATCAGTTGGAAACCGGGAATCTCGATTTCGGTCCGGTTGTCTGGCAGGTAACGGACAATGTGTTCGCCCCCCAAGTCTATGGTGATCACGTCCTCGCCCGTCACCCAATCAGGTCTTTGACCTGTCGGGTAGCGCCCTTTGCGCTCGCCCTCGACTGCATAGGTAACTTCGCCCGAGCGATTGTCGCGGGTGACATGCACCTTGTGCGACCAACTGTCAGACACCAGCGTGACTGCATTGTCCATATTCGCGCGCCCCGCCAGACCGGGCACGTCGAAGGCAAAAAAGATGTAAACGAGATAGACGGCAATAACCGCAGGGAAGCCAAAGCCAATCAGGCGTTTGCGCTGAAACAGCTTTTCGGCCTCAAACCTGGTCGCGTCCAGATCAATAGTGGTCATTGGGCTTGCCCCTCGGTCAAACGATTGCGGTAGCGGCTTGAAATCTGATCGAAGAACACGATCGTGCCGAACAGGAGGATGAAAATCGCGGCGGCTTCGTCAAAGCGGCCTGGCCCCCAAGCCATGGAATTGCGCAGTTCATAGCCAAGCCCGCCCGCGCCAACAAAACCCAGTATGGCGGACGCACGAATGTTGATCTCGAACCGGAGCAAAGCGTAGCTCACGTAGTTTGGCGCAACCTGCGGCAGCACACCCAGAAGCATCCGCTGCGACCATGTGGCACCTGTGGAGGCAAGCCCTTCGACAGCTTTCAGGTCGGTATTTTCGGACACTTCGGAAAACATCTTGGCCAGTGCGCCAGCCGTGTGGATGGCAATTGCGATCATTGCGGGAACAGGCCCACCCTCCAGCACAAAGATCAAAACCAGTGCAATGACGATTTCGGGCACGGCGCGCATGATATCCGAGATGCGGCGGAACAGGGAGATCAGACGCGGCCATTTCGCCAATCCGCGGGTGCCGAGCAGCGACAGGAACAAGCCGCCAATTGCCCCGATCAGGGTCGAGACAGCGGCGATGTTGACGGTTTCAACCAATGCAGGAAAGTATTTGACGATCAGGGCAGGCAGATCAGCGCGTTTCTCCCACGCCTCAGACAGGACATCTGCGGGATAATCGCCGACCTGATGCAACCCGTTCCAAAAGCCACCCGCGTTTCGGTCATCGGCGATATTGAAGCCTGACACCATCAGGACCACAAATATCAAAAGTGTGAGACCGCTATAGAGCCTGCGCCGGTGCACCTGCGCCATGTAGCTGGACTGTATTGTCTCGACAGTCTGCGGCGCGCCGCTGAGTGATATATCTGCCATGTTGCCCCCGGCCAAAGAAAAACCGGCAGCCTCGAAAGGCTACCGGATGCGTCATAAAAATTACTTTAGCCGCCGATTTTCGCTTTGCGGGCCTCGACGATGGAAATGTAGGTGTCGTGTGTGACAGGCTGGAAGCCGAGGGTGTCACCTGAGGCCACACCGTAGGCACAATCTGGATCAGCTTCATACAGACCGTCGACCAGCGCGGTCATCTTTGCACGCACGTCCGCAGGCAGAGCTTTGCGCAGAACGATTGGGCCTTCAGGGATCACTTTGGATTTCCAGATCTGGACCATGTCGTTCATGTCAACGAGGCCAGCATCAACCGCTTTGCGCAGCGCGCCGGAGTTGTAGCCGTCTTCCCAATTGCCCTGACCGTCGGCCCAAGTCACACCGCCGTCGATGTCGCCGTTGTTCACGGCAACGATGGTCTGCTCGTGGCCGCCAGTGAATTTTACCTCGCCAAAATATTCGCCGCTCTCCATGGTCACGCCGTCTTTGTACTGCGGGATCTCGATGGAAGGGATAAGGTAGCCGGAAGTGGAGTTCGGATCACCAAAGCCGAACACTTTACCTTCCATATCGTCCAGGGACGCTACACCGCTGTCTTTGCGCGCGAACCCGATGGAGTGATATCCGACAGAGCCGTCAACGTTCACTTTAATCAGGACAGGGTCAACCGCTTCGGGGTCTTGCAGGAATGTGGCGGCATAAGCGGAAGCGCCCAGCCATGCCATGTCGATGTTGCCGCCCAGCAGGCCTTGTATCACACCGTTGTAGTCGGCAGGGGCGAAAAGCTTGGTTTCCACGCCGAGCGCTTCGGTCGTGTAATTTGCCAGACACTGGTAGCTGTTCATCCGGTCCTGGGCGTTTTCACCGCCAAGGATACCGATGCGGAATTCGGTAATCTCTTCTGCAAAAGCACCAGTACCAAGGACAGTTGTGGCGGCAAGCGCCAGTGCGAGGGTCTTTTTCATCGTTATCTCCGTGTTGGGTTTGATGAAGGTGGCCCGCGTTGAGCGCGCGGGATGGCTGGAATCAGGCGTAAACTTCTGCGTTTCGGGCTTCAGGCCTGTCCAGTGTTTCGATTTCGGTTGATGTGGCAGCTTCGGAAAAATTCGCCCCAGCACCGTATATGTCGCGAGCGACACCGGTGGTCAGCTGCTCTGGCGTACCGTCAAAGACGATCCGGCCATCGCGCATCCCGATCACCCGATCGCAATAGCGCCGCGCAGTATCAAGCGTGTGGAGGTTTGCGATCACCATGCGCCCATCTTCTTCGTGAATGGCGCGCAAAGATTGCATCACGACTTGCGCATTCATCGGATCAAGGGACGCAATAGGTTCATCCGCCAGAATGATCCTGGGGTCCTGCATCAGCGCGCGGGCGATGGCCACACGCTGCTGTTGACCACCTGACAGGGCTTCGGCGCGCTTTGGTGCCTGTTCGGCAATGCCCAGCCGATCGAGGATCTCAATCGCTTTGTGGATGTCTGATTGAGGGTAGAGGTTGAAAAGCGTGGAGAAAGTAGAGCGCTTGTTCAAGGTTCCATGCAGCACGTTTGATACAACATCCATGCGCGGTACCAAATTGAACTGTTGGAAAATCATCGCGCAGCGCGACTGCCAATCTCGCCTGGCGGCACCACGAAGGGCAGTGATCTCTTTCCCTTCAAAAGTGATGCACCCGGTCGTTGCATCGCTCAGCCGGTTGAGCATCCGTAGCAGTGTGGATTTTCCAGCACCGGACCGCCCGATGATCCCAATCATCGTCGGTTTATCGACGGAGATATTGACCGCATCTACAGCCGTTTTGTCTCCGAAACGCTTGGTCAGCGTGTCAATTCGCAGCATATCACCCCCATGGTTGAAGGCGGTTTAATGGGCCTGCGCGACAGTCGCATGACAGTTTTGATGCAGATTTTTGACAACTGTACGAAGGAAATGTGACATTTGCCAGCTGTGCTGCAGATCGCCGGTGTGGTGCCCTTGCACGCTTTGCCAGAATTATCCACAGGACGTCATAAAATTGTTACGTTAGGATTTTTTTGAGTCTAGCCTTGGCTTATGGTGAAATTTGTTGCTTCTATTCTGCTTCTTGGACTCTCCGTTCCGGCCTCGCTGCATGCTAAAATGGCTGACGTAAGCTGTGACGATAGTGCCCGCCTGATGCGTACATTGACACAGGTGATGGGCGCAGAGCGGCAAGGTATGGGTCTGCGTGATCCTGAAACCATGTTGGAGGTCTGGGTCACGCAAAGAAACGGCGATTGGATAATTGTGCAGAATTACGCGAATGGAACATCCTGTATTGTCGCCATGGGCGATCATTGGGAAAGTGACCCGGACAAACCGGATCCAGCGTAAGCTGCCGCCTCTTCCAACCTGTCTGTCGCTGGCGCTGGACGCGGTGAAAGCGCCTCGACCCGAGACAGAACCTCATTCCGCAGCGACGTCCTTTGCCCAGTCCTCCCATCCGGTGCCTGTGGTGAAAACGGGACCGTCCCACGTGAATGGGATGTCGTGGATGATGGTGCTCGTCCCACCAGTAAGGATCACTGCGTAGGAAGGGGCCATCGGCGCACCTTGTAACAAGTGTTGTTCTTTGAGGTCCGGCAGAGATTGATTTGCAGTGGAGCGGACAGACGCAAATGGAATACCGCAATAAGTCCCGTGGACAGGGGCGTGAACGTGTCCAAAGTGGATATAATCGATCCGGTCCCGGTGTTGGCTCAGCAGTTCTGCAAGGGCTGCACGGTCCTCTGGAACCAACGCGATCCTGTCTTCGGCAGGCAAACCGATGGGCATTATGTTGTGATGCATAAACAGGCGCGCGCGATCGTGCGATTGCAGCTCTGCCATCAGCCAATCGCGCCGCGTTTTGCAAAAGTGCCCGACATGGGTACGCGGGGCAGTTGTATCCATATAGATCAAGCGGGTCCCTTCCACAGTCTCGGCGTAGTTGATGGACCCATCCGGGTCTCTTGGATGGTCCGGAAAAGCGGTGAGAAATGACTTGGGATCATCATGGTTGCCAATCAACAGCCTCACCGGACAGGGTAAGTCGGTCAAGGCCTCGCGCAGCGCTACATAGGCTGCAGGTTCACCCCAATGGGTCAGATCGCCCGTGATGATGATCCGCGCGGCATCGCAGTGGTGGGCGCGGACATCTTCCAACGCCTGCGCAAAGCGCCGGTGAGTGTCGAGCCCACCCATCCGTTCGCCGGGAATTGTCAGATGGATGTCAGAGATATGGACGAGTTTCATAAATGGTCCTTCATCGTAAAGGGCCTGCCGCCTCTTTTGCGGGGCGGCAGGCTATGGCTTCAGCCGTTCGGGAGAAGGTCGGCGACTTCTTCGACCATCTCTTGCTGCAGCTCTTTCATGTCAGTGGCATCGCCAGTGACGATGCGTTCGATGCTGTCATAGATCACTTGCGTAATGGCCAGGCCGTTGTCGCCGGGATAGGCAAGCCAGTCTCGCAGCAAAGGAAGCTGGTCAACTGCGGTTTGCTTGTTGGGGTTCTGCTCGTAGAAATCTGCGAGAATGATCTCGTTTGCGGCCTTGTTTGGCGGCATGTACCCGGTCGTTTTGGCCACTTCGGCCGCGCCATCGCCGGATGTGATATATTTCAGCCATGTCCACGCGGCTTCGCGCACTTTCGGATCATCAGATGTCGATGTCAGCATGGCTGCGTTACCACCGGCAGGCAGACCCTTAGGCTTGCCATCCAGACCCGGGAATTGGCCAGTCACGAGTTCAAAATCACCCTGGCTACGCTCAACGGCACCCAATGCGGAAGTGGACCAGAACATCATGCCAATATCGCCGGCGGAGAACGATGACAGCGCCGCTTTCCACTCTAGGTTTTGCATCTCGCATTCGGTAAATATCTCTTGCATCTGCTCAAGAGCGACCAGCGTTTCGGCGCTGTCCAGCGTCACACGGCCACCATCCACAATTGCACTGTCCTGAGACCACAGCAGCGCCTGAACAAACCAGTTGCCGGTGACGTTCCAACCCCAGAAAATCGGGTTGTCTATGCCGTTGGCCTTCATGGTTTTGCAGGCCGCGATCACTTCGTCCCATGTTTGGGGCAGCTCTTTTATGCCGCCTGCGTGCAGGATATCCATGTTGTAGTAGCCGACAGGCAGCGAGATGGAGAACGGCAGGCCGTACACCGTGTCATCGAAGGTCGAAAGCGACAGCATGGCCTCGTGGTAGCCGTCTTTCTCAAAGTCCGCCTCAGCGGCGATGAAGGGGTCCAGCGATTGCGCGATGCCCTTGTCGATCAGTAGCGCCTGACGGTTCAGGCCCTGCATGCTTACATCCGGCAGGTTGCCCGCAACGGCTTCACGCAGAACAGTGTTTGTAGCGTCCTCATAGGATTCATACGTTGCGCGGAACTTCACTTCGATGTTGGGATGCGCCTCTTTGAAGGCAGGCATCATCGCTTCATAAGTGACGTCAAAAAGGTGGCTGTATGGATAGGCGAACTCAATCGTTACCTTGTCCTCGGCCAAAACGGCGCTGGCAGAAAGCGCCAGGACCATTGCAGATGTGGTCAGTTTCATTCAGTATACTCCTGTTGTCGGGGCTGACGGTTTGGCGATTGGCAGACCCCGGTGATTTTCCCTTTTTGGGGCTATAGGTAGGGCGGGACACATCCCGCCTTACTTCATTCCAGACAATGTGATCCCTTCGATAAAGCGGCGCTGCGCGATCAAAAAAGCGACAATCAATGGTGTGACAATGACGGTGGCAGTGGCCATCATCGGGCCAAAGAAAGATCCGTCGCCGTCCCCCTTGAATTCACGCAGGCCCAACGGCGGCGTAAAGAGGTCTCGGTTCCCCGTCACGACGAGGCGCGGCCAGAAGTAGTCGTTCCAATGCGCCACAATGCTGAAAATGGCGAAGGCCAGAAGTGCAGGGATGGCAGTCGGCAGCATGACACGCCAGACGATGGCAAACTCGCTCATCCCGTCCATCCGCGCGGCGTCAATCAGATCGTCGGGCACGGTCATGAAGAACTGGCGCATCAGGAAGATACCAAAGACCGAAATCGTCCAGGGCACGACCAATGCAGCATAGGTGTTTGTAAGGCCTAATTTGGCCAGCAAAATATAGAGTGGCAGTGCGATGGCGTGGACCGGGATCAGCAAGCAGAACAGCACCAGCCCGAATACAGCCTCGCGCCCCCAAAACTTGAGCTTGGCCAGCGCATAAGCGGCTGGTAACGCCACCACGATCTGAATCAGAAAGATCGAGACGGTCACGATCACGCCGTTCAGCAGATAACGCATCAAAGGCGCTTCAGTGAACGCCTTGGTGTAGTTAAAGGCGACGGGCCGCATGGAACAGGTCGCCTCGGTCTCTGCCAAGAGTGCGGCCTGAACACCCGCATCATCTTGTCCGGGAAACCGCGACCTTGCCGCTTCGATATCCGCGCGATCCGGTTGTCGCAGCGCAACACAGCGCGGATCGATCATTATTTCCTGCCTGCCAAAAAAGCCACCCTCGCCCCGGTCAATCTCACCGGGGCTTTTGAAGGAATAACTGACCATCATGTAAAACGGCGCCAGCACGATGAGCGCGCCCAGGATCAACACCATATGTTTCCACCATTCCCGCGTCATCCGTAGTGCACCTTGCGTTCGACCAGCCAGCGTTGGATCAGGGTCAGGAACATCACGAAGATCAGGAACAGCACGGTGATAGCCGACCCGATCCCAATCAGATTTTGCTGCACGCCTTTCTCAAAGATCGCGAACATCATCACGTAAGCGGATTTGTTTGGGCCAGCGCCCTGCGGCCAGAACGCCTCGATCGTGTCGAAGACCTGAAAGGCGCGGATGCATGAGATCGTGACGACAAACACGGTCGTTGGCCCAAGCGCCGGCCATGTGACCAGCCAGAACCTGTCCCATCCAGATCTTGCCCCGTCCATTTCAGCAGCGTGATAAAGTTCGCGATGCACTGACGTCAGTCCTGCGAG
>TARA_R110002110_G_scaffold120959_1_pt1 | contig 12969 bp, 6 predicted proteins | sample TARA_R110002110 | Tara Oceans TARA_R110002110 (sample SAMEA4397330) | marine metagenome | biome: Polar Biome; feature: [SRF] surface water layer (ENVO:00010504); material: water (ENVO:00002006), including particulate matter (ENVO:01000060) such as... | depth 5 m
AAGATCAGCGATATTGATTCTGATCGTATGCAAATTCGTATTCATCAAGCTAAAGGGAAAAAGGATTTCCTTTTGCGAGCATAGCGAAGCAATTTCATGGGGATTGCAGCGGTCGTGCTTCGCTGACTCCCTCGCAAAAGTAAGCGAATACAAACCAACAGAATACTTGTTTGAAGGTCAGAATGGAGGGCAATATTCAAGTGCTTCTGTTCAACAGCTCATGAGAAGACATCGAAAAAAAGCGAACATTAAAAAGAAAGCAACCCCACATACCTTACGACATTCTTTTGCTACTCACTTATTAGATAATGGAACGGATATTCGATTTATTCAGGAACTGCTTGGACATAAACATATTTCAACAACACAAATTTATACGCATGTTAGCTGTCGAGGCCTGAAAGATGTGAAAAGTCCAATTGAGAATTTGAATATTTAACTTTTTCTTATAATTCCACCGCAGAGGGATGGAGTGAGGTAAAGGTCATTGCGGACGAAGAACTGTTGATCTAACTAAACTTTCAGTGAAGGTAGAGCCTAACGTATAGCTTGATAGTATTGAACGATCCGCAATCTCCAAGTATATTACGAGATTGAATCGAGGAGATCTCGGATCAGGTTTGTCCGAGATGACAGCTTTGGTTTAGATCATTACTTTTCTATCGCTGAGGGATGGAGTGAAGCAAATGTAGCTAGTATTGAAAGCATTATTGGTGATTCGATATTCATTATTCAACTACTGCTTCCAAAAGGCAGGAGAGAAGATGATTAACACGGTAAAGATTTCCAGACGGCCGATCATCATTAGCATGATCATTACCCATTTTCCTAAATAAGGCATTTTGGCGAAGCTGTCGGTTGGGCCAAATTCCCCCCATCCCGGACCAATATTTCCAAGTGCGGCTATACTTGCTCCGGCTGAGGACATAATATCATATCCAAATAGAGAAATAATAAAAGCTCCGATCGCAAAAATGAACATATACAGAATAAAGAAGCTGAGTACGGTTCGTTGAATATTTTGATTAATGGCTTGATCGCCGATTCGTACCGGAAGAATTGCTCTTGGATGGATGATTTGCTTGATCTCACGGCCCGTATTACGAATCAATATCATCCAACGAATCATTTTTATTCCACCTCCGGTTGATCCGGCACTACCTCCTGTAAAAAAAAAGATCAGCAATAGAAAAGCCCCAAAGGAATACCAAAGCTCATAATCATCAGTTCCAAATCCAGTAGTTGTGATGATAGAAACAGCTTGGAATGCTCCATATTGAATCGCTTTGATAATGGAATAATCATCCCAAAACCAAAGAGAAAAAGAGATGCCCAAAATTCCAATCATGGTTATGAGGGTATAAAATCTGGTTTCTCGATTTGCAAAAAAGGGTTCGAATTCTCCTCGTAGTAAACGAAAGTGCATGGCAAAATTGATCCCTGCCAAGAACATGAAAGCAGTAATTACGGCATCAATGTACAAAGAATCAAAAGCGGCAATACTTGCATTTTTGGTAGAAAACCCTCCGGTTGCAAGTGTCGCAAAGGCGTGGTTAATGGCGTCAAACCAATCCATGGAAGGATGGAGCCATAATAGCAGAAACTCAGCGGCGGTAAATGCAACATATACCACCCAAAGTAATTTCGCAGTTTCCTGTACCCGAGGAGTTAGTTTATCCGTTGTTGGTCCGGGTGATTCAGCCTGAAAAAGCTGCATTCCACCAATGCCCAATAGCGGAAGAATGGCTAATGAAAGCACGATAATTCCCATGCCGCCCAACCAATGTGCTAAAGAACGCCAAAACAGAAAACTCTTCGGAAGATCTTCGATCGCAGGATTAACGATACCGGTGCTTGTAGTTCCGCCTAAAACAGTGGAACCTGTTGTTGAAAGTCCACTCATGGTTTCAAAAACAGCATCAGTATAATTAGGCAGTATTCCTGAAATGGTAAAAGGCAATGCACCAACTAAAGAAAGAACAAGCCACGTTAAACTTACTACTAAAAATCCCTCACGAATACGAAGTTCATTTTTTGGTTTAAAAAAAAACCAAAGCAACCCTCCAAGACCGAATGCAATGCCTGCTGAAACAAGGAAAGTATGCCAGGTATCTTGTCCGTAAATAAGATCAATACCGGCAGGCAGTAAAAGTGCAAATCCCATAAAAAAGATGAATGCGCCAAGAACACCTAATACTACCAGAAAGTCGATTGTAGGGCGGTTAAAAGCATTGATAACACTTTTATTTTTGGATTTAGCCATTGCTGAATAGCTTGGTTATTTTATCGATAGCTTCAGGCAGGCAGAAAACCATCACTCTATCGCCTGCATTAATCACTGTTTTACCGGTTGCAATTTCTACTGATCCCTGACAAAGAACACCACCAATTATACAACCTTCAGGAAGTTTAATTTTTTGGATTTCTTTACCGACAATTTTTGATTTTTCAGCAGCAAGTAACTCAATAACTTCCGCTTTTATCCCTCGTAATTCGGTAACTGATATAACTTGTCCGCTTCGCACATAGCGATGAATTTCGTTTGAAGCAGCTACTTTTTTATTTACAACAGCGTCCAGACCAATAGTTTGTGCAAGGGGAATAAAATCAGGTTTTGACACCAAAGCTACCGTCTTTTTAACATCTAAATGCTTTGCCATTAAACAAGAAATGATATTAGATTCCTCATCATCTGTTACGGCTATAAAAGCGTCCATATCTGTAATGCCTTCTGAAGCGAGTAAATCAGGATCGGTAGGGTTTCCATGAAGAACCATTGCATTTTTTAGTTCAATAGCCAGCTCTTCTGCTTTTTCGTAGTCAGGTTCGATCAATTTAACCGACCAGTCTTTCTTTGGATCTCCGCATAAAATTCTGGCGATGGTAGTTCCAATTCCCGTACCACCTGCGATCATGATTCTATTCAGATTGGTCTCAGACTTTCCTGTGGTTTTAATAATAGCAGGTATATCTTCTGTTTTTGCAAGTATGAAGATCTGATCAAATGTTTGCAATTTCATAGGTCCACGAGGCATCAGTGTTCTTCCTCTACGAGCTATAGCAACTACACGAAATGTTACATCGTTATTTTCAGAAGCATATTCGATCAAAGATTTGCCAATAAGGGGAGCATTGCGATCCAAACGTATTCCTATCAACTGGAGCATGTCTTCCGCAAGATTGATTACATCACTGGCCGCAGATCGTTTCAGCAATTGAGCAATTTCTTGAGCGGCGCTTAACTCAGGATTGATCATTACATCAATTCCCAGATCAATAGCTTTTAGAGGAGAACTTGGATGTGAAAATTCGTCATTTCGAACACGTGCAATCACCATTTTTGCACCCAGCTTTTTACTGATCATAGAAGCGATCATATTCACTTCGTCAACACTGGTAACTGCAATTACGATATCTGCTTGCGATACACCTGCTTTGTTAAGGTCGTTCGCTGAAGTAGCATTTCCTTCTTTTACAAGTACGTCCAGGGTTTCGGAGGCTTTGGTAAGGCAATCTTTCTCACGATCAAGAATAACGACATCATGTTTTTCTTTAGAGAGAACACTGGCAAGGTCGTAACCAATTTCTCCGGCACCTATAATTATGATCTTCAAAAGAGCCTTATTTTGGTAATTTATTAACGAATTAAACTACTGTCTTTTAGTGTGAAATGAAAGACAGTTCAATGCAATTGAATGTTCGATTATTCCGTGATTATAACTATATCAATTGTGATAGGAGTAGATCTTGCTACTCTTTCATCAGTAACTTGAACAGTGAATGTATTTTCTCCTTTAACCAGTTGAACACCAATTTGTTTGCCGGTTCCAATTGTTTGCCCACGATTTTTCCAAGTGTAAAGAACATCTGAGCTTTCTCGGTTTACATTAGGAGCTCGAAGAATAATTCCGGGGTTTGCTGGGTTCCATTCAATAGTTCTGGAATCTGCTGTTTCAGTAAAGTTCAATCTTGGAACTACTTGTATCGGGAAAGTTTGCGACACCAATTCTTCACCCTCCTTTAGATAGGAGAGGGTAATTGTTTTTACGTCAGTATTTGGGGCAGTCCAGGTTAATTCGTTTCTATTCTGAATTTTAAATCTCCATGGATTCTCCATTCTGATATCCGGCAATGAAAGCGAACCTCCAACAGCGATTAGATTTGGCAGATCCGGATTCGCTTTAGGTAAAGCCTTTGGTGTGACATTAATAATTGAGCTGTCAACAGAATTTGAGAAGCCTCTTCCATCATTTTGAACAAGTACAAGTTTATGTCCTTGAGGATTGGTGACTTCAAAAACTGGATTTGGAATGGTTTTACCATCTAAAATCCAAGTTGAGGTTAACATGTCCTGATCTGCGTCCTGATTTGAGGCACTTCTGAATGTTGCTGTTTGGTTTAAGAACACAGAAGCCGGAGCAATAATTACAGGAGATGGTTTACTGTTGGCGAAGAATTTCTTCTCTTGCGAGCTTTTATTATTAGTTGCCGATGTGTTATCCGTAATTTCAAGCTTCACTGTATGCTCGCCCGGTTCAATTGCTTTTATGATTTCAGCGGCATTTTCACTAATTAAATTTCCATCTAAATACCATTTGTAAGACTTGATAAATCCATCGCTATCCTTTGATCTCAACGCATCGAGTTTCAGATCCGTACCAGCGGCAATAGTAGAAGGGAGGTCCCAGGTAATTACTGGTTTGGCATTAACTTTGATACTTTTTGTGAGGCTTACGGTATTACAAGTTGTTTCAGTATTGGTTTGAAGTTCAAGAGTTACCAAATATTCACCGGGTTCATTGAAAGTGAATGAGCTGTTTATACCTTCAACAGTTTGCTGACCTTTTTCAGAATCGATCAACCATTTTGCAGATTTAATTCCACCTTCTGCTTTTGATTCAGAACCGTTAAGAGTTACGGATTGTCCCGGTATGGTGTATTCAGGAAGTTCAAAGATAGCCTCAGGACCTTCAACTACCGTTACCGTTGCCGTTGTTTGGCTAATATTGCTACACCTTCCGGAGCCGGAACCTTCAACAGTTAAGGAAACGGTGTAAACACCGGGTTCAGTAAAAATATGATCAATTACAGCGCCCGTTTTCGATTTCCCATCTCCGGTATCCCAACTAAACGAAGGAAGAGAGCCTGAAGGATCTGTACTTGATGAACCATCAAAACGAATGCTTTTATTTACACAAATAGTAGTGTCAGAAAGATTCAATTTCGCAACAGGAGAACCTTCGATAATTACAGGAATCGTAGCAACAGATTGTTCTTCTGTAAAACCATCATTAAGCGTCAACTTCGCTTCATAAATACCCGGTGTTTCGTACACGTACGATGGGTTCGCCTGATCAGAAGTTTGACCATTTCCAAAATCCCAATTTACACTAAAGGCATCTCCGTCAGGATCAAAACTCTGAGAACTGTTAAATAACACCGTTTGGCCGGTACATGAAGCTATTTGAGAAGCAACAACGGCTTTTACAGGTCTGTTTATTAAAACCCGAATCGATTCTTTAGTGACACTATTTTTTAAACCTAATCCATCATCAATAGTTAATCCTATAAAATGAACACCCGCTTCCTTCGCTTGCCATGTAAATGAAGACTCATTTCTTTTTGTACCATCAGGTAAAGTCCATTCAAAGGTTAAAGGGTTATTATCAAGGTCATAACTTGAGGTGGCATCCAGTTTAACGGAAAGAGCATTTGAACGCAGCACCGGTTCTGTAATAATAAGAGGTTGGTGATTTACTTTCAGTTCTCCATTTAAGGAAGCTCTGGAGTTTGAAAGGTTATCATTATCTACTACGGTAAGTGTGAAAGACTTTGTACCGCTGTCTTTGAATGTTCTTTGGATGACCCGCCCTTTTAATTCTACGCCATCGTTGAACCTCCAGATGTACTGAGCAATATTTCCATCCAAATCATACGATTCTTGTGCAGTGAATCTTGTTTCCACATTCGGAGCTACGTAATCTACATTTGAAACCCACACAGGAACAGGTGGTGTGTTTACCCGAATTTTTTTGGTCTTAATGCCTTCTGCAAGTTCATATCCGGAGTCATCTTTTACACGTAAAGAGATATTTGTAACTCCGGTTTTATTTAAGGTAGTCGTAAGTTTTTCTCCGGTCCCGATCAATTCGCCTTCGTTGTACCATTCGTAGCTGGTAATTAACCCATCAACGTCAGTACTGGGTGAACCATCTAATGTAAATTGTTGTCCAGGAGCTACCACTACAGGAGAGGTGAATTCCGCTTTTGGATATTGATTTATTAATAAAATATGTTCTGTTGTGCGAACACTATTCGATAAACCTTCGCCATCATTTACTCTTAAAGTAACTCGATATTCCCCGGTTTTAGAATAAGTGTGTTGCACTCTCGGGCCGGTTCCTGAATTTCCATCTCCAAAGTCCCAAGAGTAACTACTTAAGGATGATTCTGAATCTGAGCTTTGTTCAGCAGAAAAAGCCACTTTAGAGTTTGAAGTAACTCGGGCTGCCGTAATCACAGGAAGTGGAGCTGAGTTTACTCTAACTATTTTTGTTAACTCTTGTACGGAGTTAGAAACACCTCTTCCGTCATCAACTAATAATTTAACTCTGTAAACCCCGGGATCAGTAAACTGAAAACTCGCCACAGATTGAGAAGCGATAAGATTATCGTTCACAAACCATTTGTATTGCAAAGGATTGTTGTTTTGATCAGAAGATGCTGTTCCATCAAACGTGAGGTTCTCACCGGGAGCTGTTTTTTCTTTTAAAGTGAACACAGGAACAGGCGGTGCATTCACTTCATATCGTTTTGTAACAGAATAGATTCCATTACTTGCTCCGGAACCATCATTAATGATCAAGTTAATTGGATAAACGCCCGGTTCAGTGTGGTTTATCGTAACTGAGGAAGCTTTGTTTGATCCTACAATTCCGACTCCTTGCCAGCTAAACTTCAAGGAATCGTTATCAGAATCAGTTTGATTTGATACCGAAGCTATCACATTTTCATTGGTACCTATAACAGTGGGAGCGATCAACTCAGCATAGGGCTGTGTGTTTACTCTGAGTTGAACTTCTGTTTCATCGATAGAGCAATTTGGGTTAGTTCCACCGTCAGAAACTCTTAAAGAAACAGTGTAAGTACCTGAAATGGTATTCGAAAAACGAAATGTAGAAGCATTGCCACGTTGAGAGCCATTTACATACCATTGATAGGAAAGAGTTTTTCCTTCTATATCATAAGAACTGTTTCCGCTTAAAAATACAGTTTCAGAAGGAGAGAGGATGCTTTTTGGGGCGTTAATGCGTGCAACCGGTGGTGTATTTATAAATACGGTTTTTGAATAAGTCCAATATTCAGGGAATAACGATCTTTGATTGGGAATGAGCACAGTATAACGCAGTTCTCCGGGAGTATCGGAGGAGATGGTAGGCGTTTTACCGGATGCAACCTGGACGTTGTCTTGAATCCAGCGAGAATTACTTATTTCAGAATTATTGAAATCATTTCCGGCAAGCTCAAATTGCTTTTCAACACACTCTTGGCTTGGAACTTCATTTATAGCAAGATTCGGTTTTCTGTTGTTCTCTGATACAAAGGGCTCAAAAAGCCAAAGTACAGGGGCATTAAATCCGTAAACGGTAAGCGTATTAATTCTATCAGTAGAGCCTGATATGGTAAGTCCCCATTTATTTGTAAGCCCAAATTTTGTCGCAGGAATTCCTGATCTGGTTAGTTCATAAGTTTCACCAAAAGAATCCATTTTGCCAAGTTTGGAGTCTTCTTCGCCGCTTGCAACTAATCGGGGAGAAATATTGGATTCAACTAGTTGATACGGGCGCAATTGGAATACAGAACTTCTTTGTGAATTAAACAAACCAATAGAAAGATCAACGGTGATGATTTTCCAGTTTTTCCCGGAGAGTATCTGACCTGTGTTGGAGCTAACACGAATATTGAAACTGTTTACATCGTCTCCACCATCGGTTGTAACTCTAACTACAAATCCATTTTCTGCAGCAGGATCAATATCTGTTAATGAAACCCATCTGTTCTTAAAGCGTTCTTCAGTATTTGTGGTTAATGAAGTTAATTGATTTTTGGGATTCGCTTTCGATCTGAGATTTCCATTTTCGATAGCATAAATGTCATCGAAACGAAATACAGAAAATGTTGTAGAAGTAGTTACTCCATTTTGAGTAAAAACATCTACAGCGCCACCCAGCCCTGCATCAAAAATCTCAAGCTTTCCATTTTGAGCACTACCATTGGGTTTAATCCAGATATCGTATTGATTGCGCGAATCGCCGCTTTTAATAGGCGTGTTTTTACCGGATATAGAAAGATAAATCTCTTGTCCATAAACAGAATGCGAAATAAATAATAAAGTAAGAACGATTGTTAGTCGTTTTATCATAGTAACCTGTTGAGAATTTACTTAACCGAATACGATTTGGTTAATGCTGCAATGCCTTTTTGATTTGCTCTAAATGTAATGGAAAGTTTGCCTTGTTGCACGTTCATTGTTACGCCCCATCTACCTTGTGAATCAGTTTTAACTGTCTTAGTAGTAGTTCCATTTATTAAAGTAATTTCCATTTCAGGAAAAGCTATTCCGGTTATTGTTTTTAATGAGTTTGAACTTGTAATTTCGTTACCCAAATTAATTCCATCTACACTAATATCAAACAAATATTCTGTAGTAAGATGAGCTACTCTAAGTTCTTTTCTTGTACTATTTTGAGAGCCGTCAGTGGCTGTTACTGAGATTATTTGATCCATTGAGTTTAAAATTACATCAGAATTGAAAGCACCTGACTTTAAAACTTTCACGGTCTTATCATTTACCTTGACCAACGCATCAGGTTCAGTAACTCCCATAACAGTTACAGAATTTGATTCAGTAAAAAATATAGATTTGGCGAATTGATCTCCGAAAATTGGAGGGGCTTTGGTGTCCTCATTTCTGATTATTCTCAAAGGTTCAGAAAAAGGTCCCTTTAATCCAAGATTATCAACAGACTGAACTCTTAAGTATGTAGTTCCAAGCTTTAGATCATTAATCAGTAATCGGTTATTTTCGATCTCTTTAACGACCACATTTCCATCAAAGTTATAAGAAGTGCTATACTCAACTCTGTAGCTTACGGCATTTTCAACTTTTTTAAAGGTTAGTATAAAATCTTGTTGATATAAAATAGTGTCTAATTTAGAAGTAAGGTATTTAGGAGCTGACAATAGCTTTACCGGTGGGAGAGGAGCCTCATTTCCTCTTACAACCGTACCTTCGTCCTTGCGAATTGTAACGATTACGTTATTTGCTGATACCTGAGCATCTCCGTCATAATTTGAAAGCTTAACGTTACTGTTTCCGGTGTTTTCGGCGAAGAAGTTCAGCGTATGTAACTCAGTTGTGGAGGCTCCGGCATTAAGAATATATGTACTTCGATCTTTTCCGGCTGCCGAAAGTTTAGATAAAAGCCCACCTTCTACTAATGTGATTTCAGCATCGGCACTTTTATTGAGTTTATCAATTCTGGACTTTCTGATTATTGCCGTTGTATTTGGGTTCACAATGATATTACTACCATCGGTAAATGCAAGAGTAGCATAACTTTCTTCCTGAGTTCTAACCCCATGCGATTCTTCAAACAAGTCACCAACAAAAGCTTCTTTCCAGCTCGCTAATAAACCGAGCCTTTTATCAACTTCTCCATTTTTGGCCGTTAATTGCGCCTGAACGGATACCAATCTGTTTCTACTAAGCGTTCTTTCCAGAGCATCTACGGAAGGTTTAAATTGTTCTCCGGTAGCAAGAGCGTTTTCAAGATTTCCATTTTTGACTTCGCTTAAATAACTATCAAAAAGCTGACTTGTATCGTCTAATTGATTTTTTGCGAAAACTGAAGCGCCTTCACCTATTAAGGTTTGAACTCTTTTCTTTTGATCGTTGTAAGCCAAGGAAGTATTTGAAAGACTTCTTAGTTTTAAAAGAGCTGATGGGGAAAGCGTAAAAGTGTTTGCGGTAATATCATGTTCAGCCAGGTTTACTACCACAGGCCAGTTTAAAACATTTCCGGCATATCTTTGAGATACTTCTTGTAATTCTTGACTGGAAAAAGTGATTTCTTGTTGAGCAAATACGTCAAGTGCGCTAAAGGCTATTAAGAAAACGAATAGATATCGTTTCATTTTTCAGGGTTATATTTTTTGGGAAAAGTTAGAATAAATCTACTTCCGATTTTAGAGGAAGATTCGAGTTTAATATCACCATTGTGGCGTAGCATAATTTCTTTTACATAGGCTAAACCAAGTCCTGTACCTTTTTCTTTAGCTGCTTTGTAATTAGACTTGACCCGGAAGAATTTTTCAAAAACTTTATTTTGGTTTTCGATACTGATTCCAAATCCATGATCAGTTATTGCTACGGAAACATCACTTTTTGTAGATTTTAAATCAATATCTATGGTTCTTTCAGGATCGCCATATTTAATTGCATTACTCAAGATATTCTGAATGGCATCAAACACCAGATCTTTATCCGCTTCAATAGTAAACTTTTTTCCTGTTTCAGTTCGGGAAAGAGTTAATTTTTTTGATGAAAGCAATGGCTTAGATAAGGCTAAAACATCATCAATTATAGGTGTAACATCTACATCAGTTACATTTAAACTGGTATTTCCGGCTTCAAGTTTTTGAACATCTAAAAACCTGTTCACCAGATCATTCATGCGTTCACCTGAATTAAGTACTTCCCGCATTAGAGTTTTTGATTCCTCAGCACTCATAGAATCACTCTCGATAATGAGTCGGGAAAGGCCAACTACTCCGGTAATCGGGTTTTTGAGCTCATGCACAATCACATTAATCATGTCATTTCTCTTAATATCTAAAAGTCGATCTTCGGTCTTATCATGAATGATAACATAAGCACCAATTTCTTCATTTTTTTCATCTAAGATAGATAGATACTGGAAATCGTAGTAGTATTCGATTCCTTCCTCAGTTAAGTGTGTTATTTCTGATTGATTTACTTTTACCGTAAAAGGATCAGGATAGTGCAGAGATTGACTGGATTCAGAAACGTTGATTTTAGGATGTTTTAGAATCTTATCAAGAGAAGTGTTTTTCGGGTTAAGTTCCAGACTTTCCAAGAAATCTGTTAGTTGATTATTGATAAATGAGAAAGTGCCTTCTTCACCAATCACCCCAATAAAATCCTCTGAATAAGTAACCATGTACTTATTTTTCCATTCTTCGAGAATAATCTTCTCAACGTTGAGTTTTTGATATCGATTTAAAGTAGCTCTGATATTTTCTAAGGTATCATGCATCGGTTGAAATTCCGGCAGAGATACTTGCTTGATACGATGATCAAAATCAAGATTCCCTAAATAATCAACATCCTCCAATAAAAGCTTAATAGGTTTATTCACTCTTAAACTTACGTACCAACTGAAAACGAGCATCAACAGTAAAACAAAGAGTGCTGTAAAAAATGAAAACCGAACTAACTGATTCACCGGTTCAAGTATAAATACATCTTCAACAGCCACTAAGTGCCAAAATGGAATAGTTTCGAAACGAGAAGAAAGCACATACCAATTTTTATTTTCAAAGCTGGTTATTCTTTGATCTGAAAAACTATTTTCTCCGATCAAATCTTTAGGAAATGCGAACTCGTTGTTTGGAATTATGGGCTCACCGGCAGCATCTAAAATATTTGCCACATAAGTACCGCCAAGAGGGATAGAGATCAGGTTGTTATTCAAACTTTGAGCATTAAAGAATAGTCGAAGTTTGAAAACATTTGCACCAATTTGAAACGCTCGTTCAGCAATAAAGAAGTCAACATTTTGCGCAGGATCATTTACCCAGGCAGTATTTGTTGACGCATCTATTTTGGCAGGGTACCATTCAATGTCTTTTACATCAAAATCAATTTCATTATAAATACCTCGAACAAGATCAATTTCATCAGAGCTCTCAGTATCAGAAATCAACACCCGCATTAATCCCGGGGTATAATTGATGGCTTTGTTTGAAAGCCCGGGAGTATTTGCTGGGTCAGTTGCAAGATCCTCAGATAGCCGAATAGTCGCATTTAGCCAGTTTCTAATTGTGTTATCTGTTTGGCGTAATGTGTATTCCTGAAGTTGAGAAACAATAGTTGTTCGCTCTTTTACAACCGTTTCCTGATATCGAGGTTTGATAAAAACCCAAATAAGAGCAACGGCTACTAAAATAAGTAGAGAAGAAAAAAGAAAAATACGATCTCGTAATGTGAGTTTATCGAACATGTACCGGGTGTGAATTGTATTTAAGGTCTGATTTTAAATGTAAAAAAGCGAATAGAAAGCTCTCATAATTCTAAACAACAAGAGCATAAATTTCAGAACTGAAAGGTAGTAAATCTAACAGCCTTCTATAAATGAGTTAACAATAGTTTAACATTAAGGTAACGATAGCTTCAGATTAATTGATGATAATCCTATAAACCTGAGTTCTCACAAAGTGATGCCTTTGGCAGAATTCAGGTTATAAGTTTAAAAATAGCTATGATTATAGGAAAAGATTTTAATTCTAAAGCGAAAGAGATTCTCAAATTAATGTATGAGAAAAGTGAAGGGAAAGAAGCTTTAAGAATTGATGTAAAAGCTATTTGTAAACAATTGAACATAGATAAGCCCGAAGCAAAAAACTTGTTTGAATATTTAGAATCAAAAGATTGTATCAACATAGAAACCATGGGTGGTCCGTATCTTTACGGGGATGTTTCTTTGACAAAAAAGGGAATTGCGAAATCTCAGAAATAAAAAAGGCTCCAAAAGAGGAGCCTTTAGTTTAGCTTGAATAATCGATAAACCTGAATCAAAGTATTCGATTAAAAAGCTATTTGATTAATCTAGTGCCATGTCATTGCTGAAATGTCGTCAAATAGGAGGCGGAAATTTAACCAATAGA
>TARA_R110002110_G_scaffold394390_3_pt1 | contig 12969 bp, 14 predicted proteins | sample TARA_R110002110 | Tara Oceans TARA_R110002110 (sample SAMEA4397330) | marine metagenome | biome: Polar Biome; feature: [SRF] surface water layer (ENVO:00010504); material: water (ENVO:00002006), including particulate matter (ENVO:01000060) such as... | depth 5 m
CGCGCTATGTCTGAGGAGGTGCTCAATAAGGCCAATGAGCGTAACGGGGCTGAGCGTGTTAAATATGCGCAGGCGGCTTTGCGGGTTGCGAAGGATATACCGAAGCTTAAAGATGCTGAGGTGGCTGATAAGAGCATTAACGCAATGCGGGATCTGACGCGTTATGCGCGGGATATGGCAGGGCCTCAGAATGAGAGGCCTGGTGAGAGAAGGTTGATGAGATAATCAGCGTTATGCGGGATTATGTTTCTTCTTTGGGGAAGGGACAATCACAGAGTGGTGAGCGGGACATTGAAAGTGATCGTTAGCTGTTGCATTAGAATGTGCTAACTTTGGTTTCTCTTTCGCTATGAGGGTGCGCGATGCGGATGATGTAATTACGGGCTAGAGTTGAAGGTATCGACACGTCGCGCACCAAAGGCACCCAGGCTGAAAAGCGCCTTAAAAACAGCGGGTTGGCTGTCAGTGCTAATGCTTTATGTGGGGTGAGCATTGCGGCCCGCGGGCAAGAAGTCTAATAAACTCACGCTTGAAGTGCTTAACGCCATCCTACCCAAGAGGCACTGACAAGATACAGGACGAAAAAGGTAATTAGGGGGAGCGATATTAGGACATTTTTAGCCAAGCGATTATAAGAGGCACCCAAATGAGGGAGGTCGTGAGTGTGCCTTTAATCGTTTGGTACGCAATCCACGCCCAAAACATTTGTTTGGATGGTTTTTTTATGCGTTGCTTGATCGCGTGGAGCTTATTTGTCTTTACATTAATATCACTCATCGACGCAGGGTAATCCATACCTCAGCAAACGAACTTGATGAAAGTCAAGTCGCGCACAAATTGTTTTTGCCATTATTAGCGATATGGATAAGGATGACCGTCAGATAAACAACGCCACAGCTTTGATGGAACGCTACGTAGAAATATGTAACGAATCTTTAGCGCAAAATAACAATAGCTTTCCTTTTAAGCAAATATTAGCGGCCGCACGCGACGCACAAAAGGAGAGATGTATTAACGTACTGATACCAAACGTAGCAGCTTGTGAAAACTTATTACTATGCCTCAACGAAGAGGTAACTTTAATTACCCATCCAGAGCTGTCTCAAAATCAAAACGGAACATGGGTCGTTGATCTGAATTACATTAAAGGCGTAATCGATAATGCCGCTGAATATATCGCTAACCCTGCAAAAATAGATTGGGAGTGGCTTTATTGAGCAATATCAGTGCGCGGCGAATGTTTATTCCGCTTTACTGCATGTCGGCAAATCGTTACATGGGAACTCAGAGCTACAGGCTGCGCATGAATACCTTACCAACTGATCTAGACTATCCATTTCAATCGTTGCGCCATTAACCTTAATGCCAGTTTTTTCTTTGAGCTTAGCCAAAGCACGTGAAAAAGTTTCTGGCTGCATACCAAGGCGTGAAGCAAGCAATGTTTTATCATAAGGCAAATGAATTTTAACCGCGCCTTCATGGCTTTGGTCTGCTAGACGCAAAAGGAAACAACCAATGCGCTGCGGCGCATTTTGCAATGTACGGTGTTCTATTTCGCGGTCTTGATGTTTGCGGTATCGTGCCATGGCGCTTAACATTGCAAGGGCCATTTTAGGGTTGCTTTCAATTTCCTGCTGCAGCAGGCCCATTGGTACGGCAAGCATCTTCATGCTTTCCGTCGCTTCAGCACTGAACGGATACTCTCCATTTTCGAAAAGGCTTGTTTCGCCAAACATATGCCCCGCAGGCAAAATATCAACAACGGCCTGCGCGCCATCTAACGTTTCACGAAACAACTTCACCCAACCAGAAACAACAATATAAAAATATGCCGCTTCATCATGGCTCACGAATAAAACCTGCCCTTTATTCGCGCTGATGATGCGCCCTTGCGCAGCCATTTGCCCGATAAAGTCATCGCTACATCCTTTGAATAAATATTCCGACTTTAAAACTGTAATTATTTGGTCTGTACTCGACATAAAGTTGCCACCTTAACCTCTCTTCCATTTTCTAACATTTGACAATAGTCAAGGCAAGTTCATTCCCATTGATAGATCATAGTTATAGAGGATAGTATAAACTTAACCAAACGCGTGTCATGACAATAGAGCTTTTAGATAAAATCAGCGGATGCTTCCATGATATTTCATTGTCATATGGACTATATGGCAGCTTATTTATAGCTGGCATTGTTGGCGGTTTTACGCATTGTATGGCGATGTGTGGACCTTTTGTGCTCTCTCAAGCGGGACAGTTTAGTCGCCTTAAAGATTCCGCGCTCATCCCTTATCATCTGGGCCGAATTACAACGTATATCACTCTTGCTCTTCTCTTGTCCTCGCTTGTTAATATTGCTTTTCTTTTCTTGCCTATACGCAGCTTTATCGTCGCCCCCATATTGATGCTCTCAGGTATTCTATTCTTTATGACGGCCTTCCCTAAACTGGGACAGTTTTTCCCTTGGCTTGTCCGGATAAAAATTGCACTGCCTTATAAGTGGCTTATGCGCGGCTTTGATATTCTCAGCAAGAAGCAAACATTGCTCTCGCAATACTTTACCGGCATCCTGCTTGGCTTGATGCCTTGCGGGTTAATTGTCTCTGCATTAATGGCAGCAACCATGGCGCCTAGCGCCGCGCAGGCAGGGTTGGCGATGGCCTCATTTGGCTTAGGGACAATGCCCGCCTTAATAACGCTCGCATTTAGCGGGCAATTTTTACAACAAAAATACCCACGCGCAATGCAGCGCATAACGCAAATTATGATGGTCTGGAGCGGTGTATGGCTCTTTACCATTGCTGGCATGATGCTGACGTAAAAGGACAAAAGTAAAATGAATACGAAGGTAGGAAATACGATGCCCACTCAAACGCCAACTTATAATTACGATATTGTACGTTACTTTACGCTCGCCACCTGTTTTTGGGGCCTCGTAGGTATGCTTGCTGGGGTTTTTATTGCGTTGCAAATGGCATTCCCCTCTTTAAATATAGAACCTTATCTGACCTTTGGCCGCCTACGCCCACTGCATACATCTGGCGTTGTTTTTGCATTTGGGGGTAATGCATTATTTGCAACCAGCTATTATGTCGTTCAGCGCACCTGCCGCGCACGACTTTGGAATGACGGCTTATCGTGGTTCACCTTCTGGGGGTATCAGTTATTTATTGTTTTGGCGGCGTTTGGTTATGTGACTGGCGTAACCCAAGCCAAAGAATATGCCGAGCCAGAATGGTATGCGGATATTTGGTTAACTTTGGTCTGGCTCGCATATCTCGGCGTTTACATGATGACCGTGGTCAAACGTAAAGAGCCGCACCTTTATGTTGCGAACTGGTTTTTCTTAGCCTTTATTATTACCGTTGCCGTACTTCATATCGGCAATAACCTATCCCTGCCTGTTGACTGGCGCTACGCCAAAAGCTATTCAGTGCCCTCTGGCGTCCAAAGCGCCATGATCCAGTGGTGGTATGGGCATAATGCAGTTGGCTTCTTCCTTACTGCGGGCTTCCTTGGCATGATGTATTACTTCATACCCAAACGCGCAGAGCGTCCCGTCTACTCTTACCGGCTTTCTATTATCCATTTTTGGTCACTGATCTTTATTTACATTTGGGCAGGGCCGCACCATTTGCATTACACTGCGCTGCCTGATTGGGCGCAGACACTTGGTATGGCCTTTTCTATCATGTTGTGGATGCCGAGTTGGGGAGGCATGATTAACGGCATGATGACTTTGTCTGGTGCGTGGCATAAACTACGTAATGACCCTGTATTACAGTTTATGATTGTGTCACTCGCTTTTTATGGCATGAGCACTTTTGAAGGGCCGCTTATGTCGATCCGTGCGGTCAACGCCTTGTCACATTACACAGACTGGACCATTGGTCACGTGCATTCTGCCGCGCTTGGTTGGGTTGGGTTCATCACGTTTGGCTGCTTATACTACCTTGTGCCAAAGTTATGGAATCGTGAAGAGCTGTACTCCCTTAAACTTGTCCGTATCCACCTCTGGATCGCGACTTTAGGTATTGTCCTTTACATCGTAGCAATGTGGGTTTCTGGCATTATGCAAGGCTTAATGTGGCGTTCATATAACGAACTTGGCTTCCTCAATTACTCCTTTGTTGAAACCGTCGCTGCTATGCATCCTTATTACATTACTCGTGCATTAGGCGGAATTTTGTACCTCTCAGGCGCAATCATCATGTGCTACAATTTCTACCGTACAATTAAGGGAGATGTTGCACCGAATGAGTTTGATAAAGACGGGAATCCTCGCCAAGCAATAAACACGCGCCATAATGATAAAGTTATGCCTGTAAACACAGCACAGGTCTAAGGAGCCAACAAAAATGAACCCTTTAAAAAACCACGAATTTTTAGAAAAAAACTCGGTGATATTATTAATAGCGATTATTATTACAGTTCTGATTGGCGGTATTATTGAGATTGTTCCTCTGTTCCGTCAAGAAACCGTGATTGAGCCTGTTGAGGGCATGCGCCCCTACACGCCGCTTGAACTGGCCGGTTATAATATTTATCTACGTGAAGGTTGCTATAACTGCCACTCACAGCAGATTCGCGCGCTGCGCGATGAAGTGACGCGTTACGGACATTATTCACTGGCAGCAGAGAGCATGTATGACCACCCATTCCAGTGGGGATCAAAACGTACAGGGCCTGACCTTGCACGTGTTGGCGGCAAATATTCAGATGATTGGCATGTCGCCCATATGCAAGACCCACGCGCTGTAGTTCCTGAGTCCATCATGCCAACATATAGCCACCTAATGAAACGCGGCGCTAAATTGCATGACCTTGGCAATCATTTAAAAGCACTACGCGTTGTCGGCGTACCCTATACAGACGACATGATTGAAAATGCCGAAAAAGACGCTCTACGTCAGGCACTTGGCGAGACGCGTATAGACATTTCTGGCCTAAAAGAGCGTTATGGCGAAAAGGTGCAAGCACGTGATTTTGATAAACAACCACAGCTTGTCTCCGAAATGGATGCGATGATCGCTTATTTACAGGTTCTAGGCACAATGGTTGATTTTGACGCAACAAAGGGTGTTGATCCTGGGGCACTGAAATAATAAACGGAGGGCTAGCTTAAAAAGCTGAGTATAAAAGAATGAAAGAATTATTTGCAAGCGCGTCATTTGGCTTAATCGGCCTCGTTTTCTTTGTTGTGCTGTTCGCCCTGATATTAATCTGGCTGTTTCAACCAGGAGCAAAAGACTATTTCAAGCAGCAGGGAAAAATCCCGCTAAAGGATGATGAAAATGAGTGAAGACAACACAAACAAAGATATGGATAAAGTCTCAGGCGTCGAAACAACGGGCCATGAATGGGACGGGCTAAAAGAGCTAAACAACCCGCTGCCGCGTTGGTGGGTCTGGGTGTTCTTAGTCTCATGTATATGGGGTGTTTGGTATATGATCGCTTACCCAGCGTGGCCTGTTGCGGGCGGCGCAACCAAAGGCACATCTGGGTACACACAATTTAAAGAGCTTACACAAAGCCAAAGCGAAATCATTGCACGCCAAGCCGTTTATTTGGAAAGTTTCGAAGGTACGGATTTCAACACAATTATGAACGACCCTGCGTTATATGCTTTTGCGTATGCCGGCGGCAAAGCTGCTTTTAAAGATAACTGTGCGACATGCCATGGCAGCGGCGCGGAGGGTAGCAAAGGCTATCCAAACCTAAATGATGATGATTGGCTTTGGGGCGGAACGGTTGGTGATATTTACACCACTTTGCAACACGGCATTCGTGTTGAAGGGGACTATGATACACGCCTGTCACAAATGCCCGCCTTTGGTAAAGATGAAATTTTAAACCGCGAAGAGATTAACCAAACTATCGATTATGTCCTTGCCTTACACAACGCCAGCGCTACTGAAAATATGGCAGGACACACAATCTTTCAAAATAATTGCGCATCTTGCCATGGCGCAAACGGCACAGGCCTACGTGAATTTGGCGCACCAAACCTTGCTGATGCAATTTGGCTTTATGGCGGGAACCGCGCTGATATATATGAAAGCATATTCAATGCGCGTTCGGGCATGATGCCAGCATGGAAAAACCGCCTCGATGAGAATACAATCCGCCAACTATCTGTCTATGTTCACGAACTAGGGGGCGGTGAAGCGAGCGTAGCTGATGCTAATGCAAAGGCAAAGGCAAAGGCCGTACGCCCTTTGCTTGAAAAGTGAACATTGCTCTTATCGCGACCCATACAATAAGGAGTTTTAGGTATGGAGCCTGACGCCACTGAAAACATTCAGCTTTTTGAAAAACAAAAGCGTATATACCCAAAACGTGTTTCTGGCCGCTATCGTAACATTAAATGGGTGGCAATGATTATCTGTTTGGCGATTTATTACCTTGTACCGTTCATCCGCTGGGACCGCGGGCCAACAGCGCCCGATCAAGCCGTACTTATTGACCTTGAACGCGGGCGTGCCTATTGGTTTTGGATTGAGATTTGGCCACAAGAAGTTTATATCCTCGCAGGCATTCTTATTCTCGCCGCCATGGGCTTATTTTTTCTGACATCATTATTAGGGCGCGTTTGGTGCGGCTATTTATGTTTTCAAACCGTTTGGACTGATTTGTTTATCTGGGTTGAGCGCATCGTGCAAGGTGACCGTAATAAGCGCAAGAAACTCCGTGAAGGCCCATGGACTAGAGAGAAATTTATCAAACTCACGATAACCCATATCATATGGCTTGGCATTGCGTGGTGTACGGCAGGGTCTTTTATTCTCTATTTCAATGATGCGCCAACAATTGTTCAAGATTTCTTGAACTTCAATGTCTCTCCGACTGTGCTTGGCTTTGTCGTCGGGCTAACCTTTATGACTTATCTAATGGCAGGTTTTGCGCGCGAGCAAGTTTGTACCTATATGTGCCCCTATGCACGTTTTCAATCTGCGATGTTTGATAAAGACACTCTCATTATTGGCTATGATGAGAAACGCGGTGAGCCGCGCGGCAAGCATAAGAAAGGCGCTGATTGGTCAAATCTCGGTGATTGCATCAATTGCTACGCCTGCGTCAATGTTTGTCCTACCGGCATTGATATTCGTGATGGCCTACAAATGGAGTGTATTGCCTGCGGCCTATGCGCCGATGCCTGTGATGATATTATGGACAAAGTTGATCTCCCGCGCGGCCTCGTGCGTTATGATACAGAACGTCGCCTTGAAGAGAAAAACAAAGGGCTTCCTGTATCAAAGCTACGTATCTTACGTCCGCGGACAATATATTACACTGTCGTCATCACCATTGTCGGCTTCATTATGCTTTATGCTCTCATTAACCGCCCATTGTTAGAATTAAACGTCTTACATGACCGTAACCCTTTATTTGTGCAGCTCTCTGGTGGTAACATCCGTAACGGTTATGATATAAAGATCCTTAATAAAACACATAACAATCATAGTTATAGATTAGACGTAGAGGGGCTTGAAGGCGCGCAAATAAGCATGGTCGGCGCGGGCAATCTCGATGCACAGGAGATATCAGTTGCTGCCGATAGTGTCGGACAGAACAAAGTGTTTATCCAAGCGCCTGTAAGCAAACAAGAGCCCATAGTGATTACCTTTATAATTAAAGATATTCACAGCGGGCTTAGCGCAAAATACAAAACGATGTTTATCAGTAGAAAGCCACATGGGTAAGAATGATGAAAGACGCACAAACACTTCAGCAAGCAAACAAAAAATCAGGGCGTAGAGCTTTGTTTTACTTACTCGCTTTTTTTGTAATCTTCGCAAGCGTTGATGCTTTCTTTGTTTATAAAGCATTATCAACCCATACCGGCGTTGTTGCCGAAAACGCATATGAAATTGGCCTTAATTACAATGATGTTATCGCCGAAGCCAAAAAGCAGAAGTTAAATGGCTCACAATAGCATTGATAACGGCGCACCACTTACGGCTTATGAAGCCCTTGTGAAGCTAAACGCAGATGGACAAAATACATTAGATGTACTCATCAGCGGCGTACATTGCGCCCTATGCATCCAAAAAATTGAATCAACACTTAAAGAACAAGACCGCGTCACCGCCGTAAGACTCAATTTTTCCACGGGGCGTTTAAACATTATCTGGCATGGAGATATAGCGCTTGCCAATATTTTCGTCCAAAAAGTCGAACAACTCGGCTATGGCGTCATGCCATATCATAGCGATGGCGAGAAGAATTCTTATGAGAAAGAGAGCAAGTTCTTATTACTCTGTATGGGCGTCGCAGGCTTCGCAATGGGTAATCTGATGCTGCTCTCTGTCGGGCTTTGGGCGACAAATAGCGAAACCATGGGCTTTGCCACGCGTGAGCTTATGCATTGGGTCTCTGCCTTAATCGCCATTCCGACAATCCTTTTTTCAGGCCGCCCATTTTTCCGTTCAGCTTGGCAAGTCCTCAGAATAAAACAAACCAATATGGATGTGCCCATATCGCTTGCGCTGATTCTCGCCACGGGAATGAGCATCTTTGAAACCCTTGACCATGGTGAGCACGTCTATTTTGACTCTGCCGTCATGTTAATGTTTTTCTTGCTCGTTGGGCGCACCCTTGATTTGCGCGCACGGCGTAATGCCCGCAGCGCCGCGACAGATTTGATGCAAAGTCTTTCAGGGTTCGCCAATGTGGTTGAAGGCGCGAATATACGCCGCGTTCTTATTCGAGACTTAAAACAGGGCATGGATATTCACGTGGCCGCAGGGGAGAAAATCCCTGTTGATGGGATCATTAAAGAGGGGCAGTCCACAATTGATACGTCCTTAATCACAGGAGAGACTTTACCGCGTGAAACCCAGAAAGGCGCGCAGGCTTTCGCGGGAACAATCAACCAAGATGCTCCGTTGGTCATTAGCGTATCCAAAGCCGCCGAGAACTCTCTACTTGCTGATATTGTCCGCCTGATGGAGAAGGCAGAGCAAGGGCAAGCGCAATATGTCAGGCTCGCCGACAAGGCCGCGCAACTCTACACACCCGCCGTTCACAGCCTTGCAGCGCTATCTTTTCTGCTCTGGTTCTTTGTTTGGGGCGCACCTTGGCAAGACGCATTACTCATATCCGTCACCGTTTTAATCATTACTTGCCCCTGTGCACTTGGCCTTGCCGTCCCCGTGGTGCAAGTTTTAGCCACAGGACAATTAATGAAGCGCGGCATATTGGTAAAATCAGGTGATGCCCTTGAACGCCTCGCCCACATCAACACCGTATTTCTTGATAAGACGGGCACATTGACGCGCGGCAAGCCACTGCTCATCGGCACATATGAACAATCAGCATTACAGCGTGGCGCATCATTAGCCGCGCAGAGCCACCACCCGCTTTCACAAGCGCTACGCGCCGCCTATCAGGGGGAGTCACTGTCCTTAGACAACATCAAAGAACATGCAGGAAAAGGTATGGAAGGGCAGTATCAGGACATGCATCTGCGCCTCGGCAGCCGCGCATGGTGCGGCGATCAAGAGCAGCACAGCACGCCATATAAACATGCCAGTGAGCTGTGGCTCAACATTAATGATAAGCCAGAATGTTGTTTCTACTTTTCTGACCAAGAAAAGCCAGATGCACAGGAAACAATCGCGACGTTAAAACGCGATTCATTAAAGGTTGCACTGCTTTCGGGCGATTTAAAAGATATTGTTACCGATGCTGCAGTATCCCTCGGTATAGAACAGTATTACGGCGAACAAACACCCAAAGATAAGCACGATATTCTAGAAAGCTATAAGCAAAAAGGGGACCGTATTTTAATGGTCGGCGATGGGCTAAATGATGCGCCCGTACTCGCGGCGGCTGATATATCTATGGCGCCAGGAAGCGCGGTGGACATGGCACAGAATGCAGCCGATATCATCTTCATGGGAGAGCTGCTCAGCCCCGTTAGCGATGCATATCATACCGCATGTAAAACACAAAAACTGGTGAAACAAAACTTCGCATTGGCAATTGCCTATAACTGCATTGCCGTGCCGCTCGCTTTTGCTGGGCTTGTAACGCCAATGATCGCAGCCATTGCCATGTCGGGATCTTCTTTACTTGTGATTGCCAATTCATATCGGCTAAAGTTACGCTCATGAGTATTTTAATTTATATGATTCCCATTGCATTAATTCTTGGTCTTATCGGTCTTTGCGCATTCATATGGAGCCTTAAATCTGGGCAATATGATGATTTAGATGGCGCAGCGCAACGTATATTGCTAGATGATGATGAAACGTAATTTTTTCCCACAAAATTGACCTTTATCAAAGACCCGTCAGCCTGTGAAACATACGGCCAAATTGGATAACGGCCTATATAGATCCGTTAGGTAGTGTCGCAAAGTTTAACTAAGCTTGAAAACGCCCTCTAAACCACAGGCTACCTTACCATCGCCAAGCGATAAAACTGCTCTGCCGGCGACAGGTTTTGATCTCTATACTTCGCACCCAAAGGGCATAAATGAATTTCAATTGTTTTTTCTTTATCATATTCATCAATTCAATTCCAGCAATCGTCCTTGATGCGGTATGCAGCGGCTTGCGGTTAAAAAGGAATGCCTTGCGGAAGAACGCTCTAGCTGCGGCTTTGTCGCGCCTCTTTGAGACCATAAACTCAACTGTCGCGCCGTATTTATCAACGGCACGATAGAGGTAATACCACTTCCCCCTAACGCTTCAAGGTCGCCTAGGGGGAGCTGATGTCTGAACAGGTCAATGATTATCTACAGACTGAATTCGGTGTTGATCTAGGCCTGAGTGATGATGACCTAGCCAACATAGGGCTCACAGCCTCAGTTGCTGTAGAAGGCTATATCTTATACAGATTTGCGACACTACCAGATTTATCTGATAATCGCTGCATGCTTTAAGTAAGAAGTGGTCCATATGTGCACATGCCGCTGAATTGGCCTCTGTTTACTTTGATCTCATTTTATAAACGTATAGTGTACTTTATGCATCTAAAATGAACCTTCTAACGAAGGAAAGGAATCGCAGTTGGCTAAATGCCATTAAATTATATAAATTGATGAATATAAGTGGGCAATATGAATACTCTCGTTCTCAACGGGACGGCATCAACATACATAGTGGCAATAATAGTGGCGTATTTTTTTATTATAAAGATCTTAACTTTATGATAGTATTGTAAAAATAGTGGCAATAATAGTGGCAAAAAATAGGGTTTATTTATGGCGCAGAGCACAGGACTTATGGAGCCAATGCTTCCTTCGGGGGACGTGACGGAGTTGAATGACTTGGTGGCGGATCTGATGATGAAAGCGAGTGGCTTTGCGGGCACTCTGAATCCTATCGTGAGCCGGTCTGTTGGCGACCTCGTGCGCTCGATGAATTGTTATTACTCAAACTTGATAGAGGGGCATGACACGCACCCTCGTGATATAGACCGGGCTATGGAAGATGACTATTCTAGCGAGCCAGAGAAGCGTGCTTTACAAAAGGAGGCTGTCGCGCATATCGCGGTGCAAAGAATAATGGATGAAGGGAAGGGGCCAGAGAGCTTCCCTATATCGTCAGATTATGGACGCTGGATTCATAAAGAGTTCTGTGAGCGTTTGCCGGAAGAATTGCTTTGGGTGGAGAACCCAGAAACAGGGCAGAAGATTAAGGTTGCGCCAGGAACGTATCGTGACGGTGAAGTACGTGTTGGCCGTCACCTCCCGCCATTACACGATAACCTTGGCCGTTTCTTAGCGCGGTTTGATGAGGCGTATGATGCCAAACGACTATCGAAAATTCAGAATATTATTGCGGTGGCCGCTTCGCACCATCGTTATGTTTGGATACACCCTTTCTATGATGGTAATGGACGTGTGGTACGTTTAATGTCATATGCGGCTCTTAAGGAGGCGAACATAGGCAGCGAGCTTTGGTCTGTTGCGCGCGGCTTGGCGCGGGAGAAGAGCAATTATAAATCTTTGTTACAAGCGGCAGATGGCGATCGACGGGGCGACCTAGATGGTCGAGGCACATTGTCTCAGAAAGCATTGATAGATTTCTGCGCCTTCTTTTTAAGGATATGTATTGATCAAGTTGATTATATGAGCAGTATTCTAGATTTTCAGAAGCTTTCTGAGCGGATGCGTATACATGTTGAAGAGATGATTGCCATGAAAGAGCTTCCTAAGGGGAGCTATGCATTGTTGCGCGAAGCTTTACTGGTCGGTGAGTTTGAGAGAGGAAAGGTTAATGAAATAACGGGCCTTGGTGATCGTGCAGCCCGTAATGTGCTGTCATCTCTTGTTAATAAAGGTATGCTCGTCTCCGATACGAAAAGAGGTCCTGTGCGCTTAGGCTTCCCTATCGATGTTATTGAGCGCTGGTTTCCGCTTCTCTATCCGGCTACAAACAGAGTTTAAAATTCAAGCGCCTCCATCATACGCGTTTGAATACATCCATTACCCGCTTCATTATCTTCTAAAGCTGCAATATCAAACACAGGCGGCGCTATGACTTGCATGGCGAGCTTCGGTATGTCTAAAGCAGCATAAAGCCGTGCTTTAAACGCTTTGTCTTTAAAATAAACGAGCTTTTGCACCTTAATAGGCCGCGCGCCTTCTTTAAAGATAATGGCTTCCTTCGTACAAAGTCTTCGAAACTCTTCAGGTTTCAGAAAATCAGTTTTAGTATAGCTCTGGCTTTTCGTTCCCATGATCGTGTTCTGGCCAAAACTAATACTCTCAGTCTGTATTGTCTGATCACCCACGCGCCTTGATACATATTGCGTTGTGGTTTCATCATTGGCTGCGAAGAAGACTTGCAGAGCTGAATTTTGAAGCATGCTTTCGCGCGCTGGCTTGCCGTAAAGCTCATCAAGCTGCGCTAGGCCTTGAATGATATTGAGCATGCGCAGATTATAGCCTGCGATAAAAGCGAGATTGTCTGCGATGACAGGCATTTTACCAAGAGAGCCAAACTCATCTATGAC
>TARA_R110002110_G_scaffold50803_8_pt1 | contig 12957 bp, 16 predicted proteins | sample TARA_R110002110 | Tara Oceans TARA_R110002110 (sample SAMEA4397330) | marine metagenome | biome: Polar Biome; feature: [SRF] surface water layer (ENVO:00010504); material: water (ENVO:00002006), including particulate matter (ENVO:01000060) such as... | depth 5 m
ATCCGCATACGAACTGCATGGAAGACCAGCTACGAGGTAAGGGCGTACCCCGAGAACGTTTTCTTTTCTAGTCACAGTGAGCATACGCATTTGGCAACGAACGTCTCGAATCCCTTGTATGTGTGTTTTTATCTACAGGTAGAGAAGGATTCAGGGTGCAGAGGCTCTAGCCCTCCCTTGAATATCGGAGAGGTTGCCACGACAGGGACCGGGTTTTCTCTCCCGGTGTGTCAGTCTGTTGTATCCAGCCAACAGTCATGGGTACGCGACTTTGCTAGATGCTGGTCTAGCTCTTCCGGGGCTTCGTACCTTCGGCTACCCCTGCATCTGTGGAAGGCCCCACGGTAGATGCGATGTCTTCAAGGCCCCGCCGTCTGTGACCGACAGCCCTGAAGTTTGTATTTATGCGCCTCTGTCGGCTCTTTCAAAATGATCCATCGTCTGCTCTCGGATAATGGTCCCAGCTTTACGATGCTGAAGCGAGTCTGCCTCATCTAGCGTTTTGTGTACAGGAGGCCGAATTGATCCCGAAGATACCCTGGCATTCATGCGGGCAATAGCGTTTGCTTTCCACTTGCGCCAGCGAGGGTCATTGTCATCGGGAATGCCTGATTTCTGAATCGCAGCCGCCAAATCCTCGTTGCCCCGTACAAGGTACGGAATGACCTGCCAGCCCTCGCCGCCAGTTGTTTCTGACAACGGATAAGTCAAAGACAATTCCGTAGAAACCATTCGCCCGTCTGGGTGATTGATTCGGCCAAGCTCGCCGACCTGGGCGTTATCACTCCCCCTCGGGGGGAATATTGCGTGTTGCGGCTTTGCAGCACCGGATAATGCCGTTTCGCCCATGCCATTGACTCCTGTCAGTGTTTAACAATAACCTTCATGTCAGGGTACTGGACCCGAGCCTGCTTTGCAGCACACTCAGGGCAGACGTGAAGCACGGGACCAGGGCGAAAACGCCCGTGATTGCTCCCACCCACGTACATCACCCGAAACATTACAAATAGTGACTCGCATTGAAGACATTTGCAGTTATATTTCGTCCGGCTTTCGGACAATTCCCGTGCAGAGTTACCCATCAAAAATCACTTTCCGGGTCGCCCATCATATCGGAGAGCTTAGAATGACCCTTTGATTGTACATGTCCGAATGATGGGGCTGGCCCAGTCCAATCCGAAAACTTTGCGTACCGATTCTCAAAATGGAGGGGGATAGTCCCCACGGGGCCGTTACGCTGCTTCCCCAGAATCAGCTCAGCCCGGTCAGGAAACTCAGTCCCAGGGTTGTACACCACATCACGGTAAATAAAACCGATGATGTCTGCGTCTTGTTCTATAGCACCCGACTCCCGAAGATCGGACAACATCGGACGCTTGTCATTGGCACCACGAGACTCAGGCCCACGGTTCAGTTGACTCAATGCCAGCACCGGGCAATTCAGCTCCTTTGCCAACGCCTTTAACCCACGGCTAATCTGACTGATCTCCTGCTCTCGATTGTTTGTGGTGCCATCCCCACGGGCCAGTTGCATGTAGTCTACAATCACAAGGTTTAGCGGGGACTGTGCGTGCAACCGGCGACACTTCGACCGGATCTCTAGGATGCTGGCGCTACCGGAATCGTCGATATACAGCGGTGCTGATGACAGCTTATCTGCTGCATCGGACAGCCGGGAGTGGGCATCCACAGAGACAATGCCCTTGTGGAAGTTGGAGAAATCCACACCCGCCTCGGCAGACAGCAACCGCATCACCAAGGATCGAGTGGTCATCTCCAACGAAAACACAGCCACACGCTTATTAGAATCAAAGGCAACATTGCGCGCCATATTCAATGCCAGCGCGGTTTTGCCCATCGAAGGACGGGCTGCAAGAATCGCAAGATCGCCTTCCTGCAATCCACCCGTCATCGCGTCGAACTCCCGAAGCCCAGTTACAACACCAGTCAACTCACCGTTACGACTCATGATCGCTTCGATGTGGTCAAACGTGGGGTTCATCGCCTCCTTCAAAGACGAGAAGTTGTTACTAGACCGACGTTGCGATACCTCGAAAATCCGGCCCTCGATCTGGTCAAGTAAAATGCCCGAGTCATCCGAACTGTCGTGCGTGGCTTCTGATATTTCCCTGGCAACGCGAATGATCTCTCGCTTCATTGCCTTGTCTCTAACGATCTTGGAGTAATACTCCACATTCGCAGATGTAGCGGCGTAATCAGAGATTTCTGCAAGCGCAACCGCACCACCTGCTATCTCTAACTTGTTGTTTTCTTTCAACCAATCCGCAATCACAACAAGGTCTAGTGGCTTGTGTCCGTTGTGCAACGAACACATGGCTTCAAAGATTGATTCATGCGCTGGCATGTAAAAATCCGGCGCATCCAAATAGTCGAACACCACATCAAAGGCGGTGTTGTCTATCATAATGGCTGCAAGGACTGCTTTTTCGGATTCTGTGTCTGAGGGCGGTATACGTCCCGTGGTGCTCAATGCCAATTCCCTTCATACCCCGCTCGTTCGCGGTCGGTCAATACAGGTAGACCCAAACGTTGGCGCTCTTCTACCTGTTGCCGGGGAACCGAATCAGGAATTTCCTGTGTCCCCCCGGACATTCGCTTCCCCGGCCCAGGCCTCGCGCATTTGCATACGCGCAAATTCACATTGAATTGCGTGGGTTTTTGTTTTTTATTTCCGCAAGTACAACGTGTCATGTAGTGCTCCATTGGGGCGACGAGACGGAGCACCACCAACGTACCCGCCGCCCCGGTAGCCCGCCTGCCGCGGTAACTACACTATAGCACGACCTCAAAGTTTCCTTTGAAGTATTTCAAATATTTACGCGCGCCTAAGCTGCGAGTCACCCTTGTGAAAATCCGAGTATTGTCCAGAGGACATTGCAGTAGCCGTACCGGCGGAACCAAACACCCAGCGGTCAGTGTACGGGCCGTCTTTGTGGCTGTTCCTTGCTACGAGATCAGTCCCAGAAGGGCCTCGTGAGTTCTGCCTAACAGTCGACCCACCAATCTCGCATTCGTAATTAACAGGTTTTGTTTGTCCTGCGCCTGTTGAACGGTCAGAGTTAGCAATGCTGATATTGGCACGATCTCGCATTACTCTTTTGTCTTGAATGTAAATACATTCCACAGGTTCGTTCATGGTAGATACTACTGTATTAACAAAACGGTTATTACGGCCAGCGGCACCTACATGTCGCGCGATAATTCCAAGACTGTTGCATTGATCTTTAGACGCAACGCCCCCTCCGCAAGTTCGGCCATGCGGCACACGCCTGTGCAATAGAGATCGTGTGGTGTTCGGTCCGCGTCCAGAATATGCAGTCCAAGCCATTGAGGCCCCCTGTGGTAAAACCAATATAACTAGGTATGTTATCACAATATGGATGAACAGCATGATCCGGCTGTTCCGATTAAGCACGGCAAATGGGAAATCGTTGCTCAGCGTTTAGCGATGGGTGACAACCGGGCTGATGCGTATCGGAAGGCTGGTTATAGCGCCACGCAACCTTCCATTGATGTGGCTAAGTTACTGAAAAAGCACCCAGAAATCCTGGCGCGTGCAGAATATTTGAAGACTCGAATGTTTGATCGGCAGGTAGACACCAAGCTGATTACACGAGACGAGGTGCTTCAAGGTCTAATGCACACTATAAAAATGTCTATCGGACAGGGTAAACCACAACTTGCTGTGGTTCATTCTTGTTACCGAACAATCGCCGAGATGGAAGGATTCCTAATTAAGAAATCCGAAGTCAAACGAATGAAGGAAGATCCGTTTGAAGATGCCTCTCGACAGCAACTTGTAAACATGATTGAGCGGGCAACCCGCGACCTGGGGCTAGACCTCGATGGCAGACTCCTCGACCAATTCCTCGACAGCAGCGTTACGGATTCTAGCCAGTCGGCTGGAAGCAATGCGGAACAAGAAGCTAGCCTTCTATCGTCCGTACCAGAAGCAGGAGGAATTTCACAATAGTGGCAAGGAGTTCCGCCTCCGGCTGCTGATGGCTGGCAACCAGTTGGGCAAATCCGAATGCGGGTCTGCCGAAATGGCTATGCACTTCACGGGGTTATACCCTGACTGGTGGAGCGGAAGAAGAATTGAAAAATCAGGTAGGTACTGGGTGGGTGGTGTCACAAGCCTTACGACCCGCGATGTAATCCAAAGGAAACTACTCGGTCCCCCAGGGGAAGAGGGCACAGGGTGGATTCCAAAAGACTCTATCGAAAAGCTGGTCCCGTCCCGTGGAGTTCCAGGCGCATATGACTACGCAATGATCCGGCACCAGAAGGGTGGAAGTAGCTTTGTGGGGTTTAAGTCCTACGAGCAGGGCCGGGAAAAGTGGCAGGCTGATACTCTCGATGCCATCTGGTTTGATGAGGAGCCGCCTTCTGATATTTGGACAGAAGGACTGGCCCGGTGTACTGCAACCGGAGGCTTTACCCTGCTGACATTTACACCCCTCAAAGGCATGTCAGAAGTTGTGCGTGGTTTTTACCCTACGCCGGATTCACCTGAAAAGAAGGTAATTCGCATGGGTATCAAGGACGCTAAGCACATTAGAGATGATATGAGAGAGAACATTCTCAAGCAGTATCCAGAGCACGAAAGGGACGCACGGCTAGAGGGGGTTCCGAAGCTTGGGTCTGGCATGATCTATAATGTGTCTGAAAGCATGGTTGTAGAGGCTCCGTTTGAAATACCCTATTGGTGGCGGCGAGTTATCGGAATTGACTTAGGGGGTGGCGACCACCCAACTGCCGCAGTGGCACTTGCCCACGATACGGAAACAGACACAATCCATATCTACGCAAACTATAAAGGCAAAGACCCACGGATTGCTATACACGCATCGGCTATCAAGACTTGGGGGCAGCTACCCGTGTCTTGGCCGAAAGACGCATACACTCGTGATCGAAACAGCGGCACCCGATTCGCTGACCTTTACAGGGAAGAAGGTGTCAAGATGCTGCATCAGCACGCGCAATTCCCCGATGGGTCAGTATCAGTCGAGCCGGGCATCGCTGAGATTATGAATCGCATGGTTCTAGGAAAGTTCAAAGTCGCATACCAGCTAGGCGACTGGTGGGAAGAGTTCAAATTGTACCACCGAAACAATGGATCAATCGTAAAAAAGTACGATGACCTAATGGATGCGACTCGATATGCAGTGATGAGTCTGCGTTTCGCAACGGTAATTCGGCAAAGGAACCGTTTTCCCGCTACAGTAGGCACTGAATACGATCCGCTATCTGCGTCAGACGAGGCAAAGCTACACTGATGCTAGACGTTGCAAACCCGTATACCAAGCGTAGGTTAAACCAAGATAATGCTTTGGCTTCGTCCAAGGGCACTAAGGGTTCCCGTAATATGCAACGCGCAAACGGAGCTGGCTCTTTGGCGTCTCTGTTTGGGCCAGGGCAAACCGCCCTGTCAGGCCGAAAGGATTCACCGGGTGGAACAACAATGATACGATCGGAATCAAGTTATGGGAGCTGAAATACTTGCAGCACTGACCGCCACTGGCAATACAATCTCTAGCGTACTGAAGCCCGTTACAACTTTTTTGGGCGGCGCAGATACCGCTACTTCTGCAACGCAGGGTATCAACGAAGGGCTCCGTGGATTGCTAGGAAACATGCCAAGCCCGGAAGCCGCAGCAGCAATCGAAGGAGTAGGCAAAGGGCTTGGGCAGATTTCAGGAATTGGGGGTCAGGCACTAAAAGCGGTCCCGGTGGGTACTGCAATTGCTTCGGTAGCGTCAAAGCCAAAAGCTCCCAAAGTAAAGCTTCCATCTGGCCCTACTGACACTGCAATTGCTAGAGCATCTACAAGATCACAAACCCGCGGCCCAGGTGGCGGCAAACGAGCGAAGCCTAAAGCAGGCTACTCGTCATTTGGTACTGCGTAATGGGACTTGAACTGCTTGCGTTAGCAGTTACAGCCGCACAAGCAGTTGCCGGAGCCGGAAGTGCTGTTGGAAGTGCTGTTGGAAGTGCTGTTGGAAGTGCGGCTGGAAGTGCTGGTGCGGTCGGTAGTGCACTTGCACAGGGCGTTACTGGTCTTGCTACAGGCGCGGGAGTAGCACCCGTAGGTGGAACAGTCGCGTCTAGTGCTCTTGGAGGAGGTGTCTCGGGAGCAGCTACCGGCGCAGTCGCTACTGCGGGTCAAGTTGGTACCGCACTGGGACAGGTGGGGCAGATAGCGGCTTCCGTCGCACCCTCAACAAAAGCGGCGGGAGATGCAAAAGACAAAGCAAAATCGGTAGCAAAAAAAGCAAAGGCTTCAAAGCTTTTGGATAGACCTGCCACAGCTTTGGCAAGATCCTCTCCCAAACTAAACCAAAGGCAAGCCAAGCGTGGCGGAACGGCTGTTGGCTCTAGTGGCGCAGGCAGGTCTAGCGCCGCTGGCGGCAGTGGATTGGTGTAACGATGCTTGATACTGGCGGCGAAATCGTTCAGAGGTTTGACCAACTCAAAGCCCAGCGAGGCACGTTTGAGAATACGTGGCAAGAAATTGCAAATCACGTATTGGGATTGCGCAACTTCAATACAACGCGAAACCCTGGCGAACAACGAATGCGCCGGATCTATGACACTACGGGTCTGATTGCTGGCACCCGTCTTGCCGCCGCATTGCATGGCATGATGCTTAACCCGTCAAGCAAATGGTTCTTTCTCAAGCTTCAGCCTGAAGAGATGTCTCAAGACCCTGAGATATTTGAGTGGCTCGAGCACGCAACAAAGTCTCTGCGGTATGTATTTACCGAAGGTAAGTTTGGGTTTACAAACGCCGCAGCCGAGTGGCTACTCGACCAAGTGTACTTTGGCACTGGAGATATGTTTGTAGATGACATCCCCGGCGTTGGGCCGATGTTCCACTCCAGGCCGCTGGGCGAAATTCACATCGACGAATCGTGGAACGGTAAGCCGGATACGTTCTATCGGTTTTACATAATGAGCGCTCGGCGCGTCGTACAGCAATTTGGCGAGGATGTTGATGAAGAGGTTGTCCGTCTATCGCAAAAGGAGCCGATGCGGGATGTAAAGATCCTTCATCTAATCCACCCACGATCAGAAACAAACACAAAGGAAAAAGATAGAAAGCCTTGGCGCTCGGTATACGTTCTTTATGATAAGAAGAAAATCATAAGCCTTGGTGGTTACTACACCCAGCCGCACATGGTGGCTCGGTGGAGTAAGGAAAACCATGAGTTGTACGGTAGAAGTCCTGCATGGCAGGCTTTGTCCGACTGCAAGATGCTGAACGAGATGAGCAAGACTCTTCTCAAAACAGCACAGAAAGCCGCCGACCCCCCGCTTTTAGTGCCTGACGACGGCGTGCTTTCTATGGTGAGTACTAGTCCTGGCAGCTTGAACGTGTATCGAGCGCATGTTTTCAAAGACGACCCTATCCGCCAGTTCCCAGTATCACAAACGTCTGTAATTACAGAAAACATTTTGGCACAAAGGCAGAGCATGGTTCGCGCTGCGTTCTTTGCAGACGCAATCGCAATGCCCGATCAGCCTGGAATGACAGCAACTCAGGTCATCGAGCTAGAAGACAAGATGGCGCGTAGCATGGTTTCAATGCTGGGTCGGTTGCAGCATGAGGGTATTGATCCTCTTCTTCGGAGAACGCTTGACGTGCTCGAGAGAGGACGTTTTGTGATGCCTCGCCCTCCGCAAATGCGGGGTTCAGAGGTTACGGTAGAGTACATTTCTCCAGCGTCACGTGCGCAAAAGCAGACAGAGGCACGTTCAATTATGTCTGCCTGGGCTTCGGTCGCGCAGCTTGGCGAGGTTGCTATTGAAGCGTTGGACAACCTTGATCCTGACGAGTCGGTGCGGCTCCTTGCGGAAAGCCAAGGCGTGCCTCCGGGCATCTTGCGATCAGTGGGAGAACGAGAAGGCATTCGACAAGAAAGAGCGCAGGCTCAAGCTGCTCAACAGCAGATGGCACAAGCGCAACAGATGGCTGGTATTGCAGAGCAAGTCGGCGGTGCAGGAAAAGCATTTGCTGAAGCAGAAGCAGTTGGCCCGGAGCAACAGTGACAGATATTCCGGTAGAGCAATCACCAGTTCTAGTCGATCTCGCTAACAAACGCAGTCAAATCATACGAGCTTACGGGTATATATTTACTAGTGAGCTAGGGAATATGGTTTTAGAAGACATCAAAACATTTTGCGGCGTAGGCAAAGACCCCTACACGGCAGGTGTGTTTGACCAAACCGCGTACAACCTCGGGATGCAACGTGTATGGCTTCACATCGAAGCTCGAATGAGCCTAGAGCCCATGTCAGAAACACTACAAACAATTAAGGAATCACCAAATGAGTGAAGCAATGTCCGCAGGGGGAATCCCTGAAGTTGGACAGATCGAACAGCCTGAGCCCACAGGTGCAGTACAAAACAATTCATTTCAAACGCTGGTCGGAACTCTCGACCCAAGCCTCGCGGCAAATCCGAATATCCAACGGCATTCAGACATGGACTCGATGGCAAAAGAATATGTCAACCTCGTATCCAAGATCGGCGAAAAGGGTCTTATCCCCCCCAAGCGGGGTGACGAGGCGGATCGTGAACGGTTTTACAATGAGCTGGGTCGGCCTGCATCACCTGGGGAATACAACTTCGGAGATTTTTCCATTCCCGAAGGACTTCCTTGGGATGATAATGTGGGTATGCAACTGGTTAAAGAGATGTGGGACCAAGGCTTGACGCAAGATCAGGTTCCTCCGCTTGTCCAAAAGTATGCTGAAATGCAACAGGGCGCATGGCAACAAAGGGAACAGGCCGCAGTTCAGGCAAACCAGCAGACTGTATCAAACCTTCAGCAAGAGCTAGGTTCTGCCTACACTGAGCGCATGAATATGGCTCACCGTGCTGTAACCGAATACTTCGGGTCAGAAAACGTAGACAACATTCTTTCTACCCGGCTTGAAAATGGAGTACAACTCGGCGACTGGATGCCGTTTGTAAAAGCCATGATGTCTGCAAGTGGAAGCCTACGAGAAGACGAACTGCATATGGACCCGACGAAGGCCACTATGGGCGCAAAAACACCCGAAGAGGCAGATCGGGAAATGCAGGAACTCATGGCTGACAATGATTTCCGAGAATCTTACCTCGACCCTCAGCATCCAAACCACAAGATCGCTTTGCTCAAAATGGACGAATTGTACGCATACAAGGGGGACAAGGGTTCTGTGTCACAGATTGGAGTGGGCTCAGGAATTAACGTCGGCGTCACGACGCAGGGGAATCCTGGGTGAATCAATCTGACATTAAGCTTTTGTGCTGGAAGATCAGCAAAACAATTCACCAAAGCAATATGGATGAAGAGCCGAATGTTGTAGCTGACAAGTTGTTTCGTTGGATAGAAAGCCAGACCGATCCGAAATTGGGTCTTGCTTGTTTGCAGCAAGCCTACGAATCGAGAGGTGGGTCTATTACAATCCACCGGCTATTGACGGCGGCGGCAGACGCATATACGTTTGTAGATACGTCGCTTCCGCGGACAGCCTCAAAATCGTCATCTTCAACGGGTAGCTTTTTTAGTCCGACAAAGAAGAAGACAAGAGGTCCGGGGAAACGCAAAGGGGTCCAGCGCGCTGCGGAAGACCACTTCCGTTAAGATTGGGTAGCCCTCTACTCTAAATAAACCATTTTAGACTGAGGACACAATGTCTAACGAAATCACAACCCATCGCGTACAACGATTCTTTGATGGAATCACTATTCTTGCTCAGCAGAAAATGTCTCGGCTTCGTCCTATCGTCCGTAACGAGAACGGCATTTCTGCCAAGCAGGCTTTCTTTGACCAGATCGGGTCTACCTCGATGCAGGAAAAGACGGTGCGTCACGCTGACACGCCGATCATTGAGATCCCGCATCGCCGCCGGGCAGTTACGATGAAGTCTTACGAGACGGCTGATCTGGTTGGAAAGCACGATCTGAACACGGTCATCAATGACCCGACCAGCAGTTATGGTCAGGTCATGGCAATGGCGGCGGGTCGAAAGGTTGACGAAATCATTACCGACCAGTTTTTCGGAACTGCAAGTACCGGTGAAAGCGGAACTGGAACGGCTGCTTGGCCTGCTGGTTCGTTTGAAGTTGCTAGCGGTAGTGTCGGCCTGACGATTGCCAAGGTGTTGGCAGCAAAGCGCGTTCTCGATGCAAACGAGAATGATCCTTCTGTGCGGCGTCATGCAGTGGTGACTGCCATGCAGGTTGAAGACTTGCTTAACACGACCGAGATCGCATCGAGCGACTTCAATACCGTAAAAGCTTTGGCCCAAGGCGAAATTAGTTCGTACTGTGGCTTTAACTTTACGCGGTATGAGGGTTTGCCGAAGACTGTCAATGACCGTAACTGCCCGTTCTTTTTGGAAACGTCCATGGTTTTGGCATTTGGCATTGACGTAACCGGGCAGATTTCTGATCGACCGGACAAGAGCCACGACACCCAGATTTACTACTCGTTCCGTGCCGGGGCTACCCGCATGGATGAGACTGGTGTTATCAAGGTTCTTTCTGACGAAAGCTAACGAGTGACGGAGGGGGTGCGGGGATCGTGCCCCCTCCTAGCTCACCGTGACTAGAAAGGTCACAAATCATGGCAACTTATTATTCTAATCTTATTCAGCCGGAGCAAACAACTCCGACAACTTTGCCTGCAATTGCGAACATTGCAAGCGTTGGGCAGCATCGTGGGCGCCTTCGCTACTCGCGTGCGGAAATTAACTTTGCGTTGGGTACTGACCTTGCCGATGACGAAGTTATCCGGTGGCTGACGCTAAAGTCGTCTGACCGGATTATTGAGCTACATGCGTCATCCGATGCGGATTGGCATACGGTTGCAACCTTTAACATTGGTTTGTACCTCACAGGTAGTAACCATGACGGTGCGGTTGCAGACGAAGATCGGTTTGGTTCGGCGGTAGATTTTGTCAATGCCGTATCGCGAACAGATGTTTTCAAGGAAGCAGCGACCCTCACTGATATGGACCGAGGGAAGCCAATTTGGGAGCTGCTTGGAGAAAGTGCCGATACGGCAACTTCTTACGATTTGACTTGGCAGGCATCAGCTAACATTACGGCTAGTGCCGGTGCAGTAAACTCCGTAATGGAAGTGTATTACGTTTCTGGTGACTAGACTGACTAGCCGGGGGGGGCTTACGCTCCCCTCGGTATAGGTGTTACATGGCAAGGGCTTTTAGTGCTGAGCATGAAGTAATCAACGCTGCTCTTGCAGGTTTGGGCATCAATCCTGTTACGGAAAGCTACGCCAGCGAAAATACAGAGCAAGCCAAGCTGGCAACCGCCACCTATTCGATGCACCTAGAAAACATTCTATGCTCTCATCCGTGGAACTTTGCTCTCCACCATGCGGTTTGCAAAGAAGCTGCGTTGCCTACCGGGGCATGGAAGTGGGATTACGCATTTTCCCAGCCGACTACAACGCTTCGTGTTTGGGAACTAGAAAATCAAAGCGCTAATACAGAAGAAGAATGGTCGGTTTCAGACGGGCTTATCTGCACCAACCTGACCCAAACGGCGACTCAAACAGTTGAATCCGTAACTTCCACCAGCGTAATTACGATTACAGGGCACGGTTTTGAAAACGCTGACCTAGTTCAGACTACGGGTTTTACAAACCTGACGAATGGCACAACGTATTACGTCAGAGAAAAAACCACAAATAATTTCAAGGTTGAAGCCACTGTTGGGGGAGGAGCGATTACGTTGGTAAACGACGCCTCACCTACAGGCTTGAGCGTTTCTAACCGAACGATTGACATCCGGTACATTAAAGACGACGTTGCCGTTACAAGCTGGAGCCCGCAGTTTATTGCGGCCTTGGTTGCAAAGTTGGAGTCTGAGTGGGCTGAGCCGTTGGTTAAAGCCACCACCTTGGGCGATCGAAAAGATCTAAAGTTTAACGTGAAGCTAGCCGAGTCACGAAGTCTCGACGGGCAAGAGGGCACCCCTGAGCGGCAAGACACCTCAACGTGGCTCAATGAGAGGTAACAATGTCGCAAGCCAATATTTCCCTTCGGTCCTTTAACGGAGGGCAAGTCGGGCCGAGAACGGAAGGCCGCACCGATATTGAGCAATACGGGACATCCTCCCGGCTTATCAAGAACTTAATTCCAAAAGTAAACGGGTCGTTGGTTCGCCGCCCAGGCACACGATATTCTGCGGCTGCGCTGGAATCAAACGGTACGGCTAAGCCTAGCCGCCTCATCTCCTTTCAAATTGGGGATGATGAAAACTACATGCTAGAGCTAAATGAATATCGGATGCGCGTCTTCAAAGACGAAAGCCCGATGACGTATCAGCCTAGAGTTTTCTCAAAGAATGAGCTGGGAGTCGAAGGCGGCGCGTACCATTTCGATGCAGAGTTTGGTCATGGGTTTTACCACGGACAGCCCGTCACTTTTGACACAAGCCCTTACGTTGTACCTAACGGGCTAAGCGCAGGTGCGCAATATTACGTTGTGCTGCCAGAAGCGTTTACGCCGACCAGCTCTGTAGACAACGGCAGTAATAAAATAAGATTAAATTACACTGATGGGCTTGCTGATCTCAATCTCGGCTTGGGCCAAGGTCCGTATTCAATACAGGCTGACTATAGAGAACCTGGTTCTGGGTATGGCGATACGCCGCATGGCGGTAGATATTATGTGGAGCAAATAACCACTCATGCGGTCCCAGCCAACAATTTCTTGCTAATGCGTACAGGGAAAAGCGCAACGTCTCCACAGGTAGAGTCAGGCGGCGGTGCGCCTTACGCATCTAACATTACTGTTGTCCCGCTAGAAGAAGCGTATGCAAAGACGTTTCAGCTCTCGAATGATCGCACCGATCTGCGTGGAAACGTTTTGTCTCACGTAAGCCCTTCTATTGCAGGCGACATGAGGCTTACGCCA
>TARA_R110002110_G_scaffold415614_1_pt1 | contig 12954 bp, 14 predicted proteins | sample TARA_R110002110 | Tara Oceans TARA_R110002110 (sample SAMEA4397330) | marine metagenome | biome: Polar Biome; feature: [SRF] surface water layer (ENVO:00010504); material: water (ENVO:00002006), including particulate matter (ENVO:01000060) such as... | depth 5 m
CTCCCGAGGAATGCCTTTGGCGCATGACTCGAACTATTTATGATATTGTAAAGGCGCATGGTGGAGATATTAACATAAAAACGGTAAATAACGAACGCCTGTCGGCAGAAGCTTCAGCGGAGGCTGGGAGTAAGTTTATTATTCAATTGCCTATAATTTAAATTATTACTATGGATCAAATTAACGCTGTTAAAGAATCAATTACTGATGAAATAATCCATAAAATCAATGATTTAAATAACCAGGCATGGCTGGTACATGATACCTAACCAAAGCGTGGGCTTAAGTTAAGTCTCAAAGCAAAAAATCTTGCTGAAAAATACGCCTATAAGCAAGGGTTAGCTTACGCCATTCGCAATATGGGAGTAAGTAATCGGTATCTTTCTAACCTTGAAACGGTCTTATCTCTTTCCAACCAGACCACGGAACTATTTATTGAATTGGGACAGTACCGTTAATATTGAATAATACACATTATCAATGATATGTGCAGGCTACGCTTTATTTTTTGCTTATAAATCGCTCAGGTTAGATATAACTATGTCTTCAAATTGAAATATCCAATTCTTATGTAGAAGCAGATGCGCTACGAAACCAGAGTAAAAAACCTTTTAATAAATAAGTGGATTAATACACCGATGGCTCTGCCTCAGGGTAGTTTATTATGTAAAAATAAGTTCAATAATAAAAGGCTCATAACGGATTAAACTATGAGCCTTTGATAATAAAATTGAATGAAATACTATGACAAAGTCTTCTTCAATTCTCTAGCTATAATCAATCTCTGTACTTCAGAAGTTCCTTCGCCGATAGTCATCAATTTGGCATCTCTTAAAAAGCGTTCTACATGATATTCTTTGGTATAGCCATATCCACCATGAATCTGAATTGCTTCTAAAGCAGCCCGAACAGAAAGTTCAGAAGCAAACAATTTTGCCATTGATGCTTCTACAGTGTAAGATTTGCCAATATCTTTAAGCCAAGCAGCACGAAGAACCAACAATCTTGCTGCTTCAATTTCTGTGGCCATATCTACGATCTTGCCTTCCATATACTGGAAGTTTCCGATAGCTGTCCCAAATTGTTTTCTTTCCATCGAATATTTCAGAGCTTCTTCGTAAGCACCTCTGGCAATACCTACAGAAAGTGCGGCGATTCCAACACGTCCGCCATCTAACACTTTCATTGTATCAATGAATCCCATTCCTTCTTCACCGAGTAAGTTTTCAGCAGGAACTTTCACATTTTCGAATACTACTTCTGTAGTGTCAGATGAATTCATTCCTAACTTATGCATTCCGGGGCCGGGTTTAACGCCATCCCATTTGCCTTCCACAATAAACGTACTGATTCCTTTCGTTCCTTTTGAGGGATCTGTTTTAGCAAGTACAATATACACATCACCAACAGAACCCTGCGTAATAAATATTTTTGATCCATTAATGATATAATGGTCGCCATCTTTTATAGCCGTTGTTTTCATTCCTGAAGCATCAGACCCTGAACCGGGCTCAGTTAAACACCAAGCCGCAAGTTGTTCACCGGAAGTAAGGGCAGGCATGTATTGCATTTTTTGCTCATGATTTCCTGCAACTGCAATATGTCCTGTTCCCAAAGAAGTGTGAGAAGCAACAGTTAAAGCTAAAGACGCATCCCAGCGTGCAATTTCTTCTATAGCAAGGCAGAAGCTTACTACGTCAAATCCGCCGCCGCCATATTGTTCTTCATGATAGATGCCCAGCATGCCGAGTTCGCCCAATTGCTTTACAATTTTATGCGGAAATTCTTTGCTGTTATCTCTTTCCATTACGGTAGTTGCAACGCTGCGCTCTACAAATTCTTTTACGCTGTTGCGAATCATTTTTTGGTCTTCCGTGAGGTCAAATGAGAGCTCTCTTTCTAGTACTGTATCCATCTTTTTGAAAAGTCTTTAGTTGTTGAAAAATCTTATTGGAAACGCTTCCATAAAATAACGGTTTTGCATACCAATATCGTTTACGATTGTGTAAAAAAAATATGAAGTTGATGTGATAGTGTTAAGGCGCCAGTGTTAAGGTATTATGGTTGGCTATATTAGCTCAAACCATAACACTTTAACAAGGCAGCACTGTCTATTCCTTACCTAGGATTACAGAAAATATCGAAACCAATTTTTTGATTTGTAAATGAAGAAGTCTCGATTTTACTTTGAGAAATTTTTTTTAAATGGGAATATAGATTTTTACCCATAAATATGTTAATATGTGATATGAGAACCACGATAGACATACCGGATAAATTAATGAAAAAGGTTAAGGTTAAAGCTGCTGAGGAAGGGATTACATTGAAAGAGCTTTTTATCAAAAGCCTGAAGGCAGAAGTTGATGTAAACATAAAAACACATGCCGAGAGACTAAAAGACCTAAGAAACCTTGGAAATGCAGATGATTTAAATCCTGAAGATTCAGCATTTGATCTGATTTACCATGAGATTAATCCTGCTAATCAGGATATTTTTGTGAATGATCCTTCAAAAGATACCGAGTCTTAATTTGCTTCTTCTGGATACTCACATTTGGTTATGGTGGTTATTAGGTAGCAACCGTTTAGATGCAAAGACCATTGACATTTTAGATAATCGAGCTTTGAACCAAGAAATTATAATCTCGATAATGAATATTTGGGAGCTTGAGATATTGGTAAGAAAAAGGAAAGTTAATCTTAATTTATCCTTCGATGATTGGGTTCAACAATCGGCTAATTCCCAGAGTTTTCAAATCATCCCTTTGACTTTACCCATCATTTTAGGGCAAAGATTGTTGCCGGAAAGTTTTCATCAAGATCCGGCTGACAAACTGATTACATCTACAGCAATTGTTTCCGGTTATGAATTAGCAACAAGAGATAAATTAATTATTGATTCTGAAGCTTGTTCTATTTGGAATTTCAAAGATTGAGCAATCTACCCAAAATTCCAGGTAACACCCCGACCTATTTCAGGATCAGGATAGTTCCAATCTACCGCACCTTGATCACACGCATACATACACGTTCCGCACTCGATGCAATCTTCTACTTGAAAGTGAACTTTGCCGGCTTCGTCCATGGTGTAGCAATTTGCAGGACAAACCCATGTAGTACATTTATGCGGACAAGTTGAATTACAAATATCCGTATCTACAATAATGTGTGGTTTAATCTCAGATTTAGCTTGGTTTCTATAGCTAACAAGTCCGAGTTGCTCTGGAAGACTTAAGTTTTTCATGGTTTAAATATAAAAAAAGTGAAACGTGAAAAGTTAAAAGGGCTGTAATAAAAAATTATTTCATCATTTTAGAGAGCATCGCAAATACTTGATTTGATAAATCAGAAAGATGTGTAATATCATTTTCGTTTAAATATTCAAGCTTTAAAGCGATCTCAATTTGAGTATCGACTTCAACAAGAGACGAGCGAGCTATTTGAAGAGATCTCTTTCGCTCAGCATCAGAAGATCGGGCAGAACCCTCAGCTATATTTGAAGGGATAGAAACAGAAGCTCTTCTTAGCTGGCTCACTAAACCAAATTTTTCAGAAGTCGGGAATTTTTCTGTAAGGCTGTAAATCTCTTTCACTAAGTCTATGCTATATTGATAAACTGTTAACTTCTTGTGATTTAATTTGATCATCTTTTCGTTTCTCCACTTTTACCTTTTCACTTAAAGTGCTTTCCTTGCTTTAAATCCTAATTTTGCTAATTCCCACAAAGAAGAATGTCTTTTAATTGCTCCGAGTAACATTTTCTCAGATTTTGGAGTGGGTTCGTTTTTGATGCTGAAGAACTGCCGTCCAAAATCGCACACTAAGTTTGGTACTTTATTTTGCATCACATCTGTGTGAAGTAAATGAACAGCGTCCTGAAAACCTTTAATATCTTTCATTACGTAGCTGTCGTCCATTTTCTTACGATATTCCTTCAACGTAGCTGATGTGTAATCGTTCTTAGCCTTTGCTTCTACAATGGTTTCGGCTGCAAGGATTCCAGATCTCATCGCATAATCCATTCCCTGAATCGCTTTGCCTGCATTCATGAGTAAGTTTGCAGCTTCACCAACCAGCAAGATTCCATCTTTATACAATTCTTTAGGCATCACTCTGGAATCTCCTGACGAAACAACATGTGCGGAATATTCTACCACTTCTCCACCTTTGATTGCATCGGCAATAGTTGGGTGCTTCTTAAAATGATTAAGAACATCATAAGGTTTTTGTTTCTTTTCCCGAAGGTCTTTTAATCCTAAAACAAGTCCAAGGGAAATTGTATCTCTGTTTGTGTAAAGAAATCCACCTCCTTCAATTCCATTGGTTGCCCATCCAACAAATTCGTTGCTCATTCCACTCAAACCATTTAACTGAAAGCGATCTTCAAGCACTTTTTGGTCAAAACGAATAATTTCTTTGATTCCTGTAAGCATGTGATCAGCAGGAACGTATTTGTCCTGAAGACCAACCTGACGAGTTAGAAGATTATTTACACCTTCTGCGATGATTACAGAATCTGCAAAAAACTCATCTTCACCGGTTTTTATACCCACGGCTTTATCATTCTCAAGAATCACTTCATCTACTTTAATGTCTGTTGCAATGAAGGAATCCAGAGCGAAATCACTGGCACCAATAGCTTCTTGAACTTTACCCGCCAGCCAATTATCAAATTTAGAACGAAGAACAACTACACCGTTGTAAGGTTGTTCATTAAAATGGGAGGACTTGAAATCCAGTGAAAACGTTGACTGTTCATCCAAAAAAGTAAGTCGGCGATGGTTAATAAAACGCTCCCAACCTCCGTTTTCTTCTTCCCAATAATTTGGAACGAGTTTGTTGAGGTCACTACCCCAAAGTACTCCGCCGGAAACGTTCTTTGATCCGGCAAACTCACCTCGTTCGATCAAAAGGAACTTCATATTATTCCGGGCAAGCGTCATCGCAGCGGCTAACCCTGCAACTCCACCACCAATTACTATACAGTCAAATTTGTCTTCCATTTTCTATAGTACTGAGTATTGAGTTGTGAGTATTGAGGAATGAAAAACTCACTACTCAAATCTCACTACTATTAACCTTTAATTTTCCTTATTTCTTCGATGAATGGCGGGAGTACTTTGTACAAGTCTCCTACAATTCCATAATCTGCTACTTCAAAAATGGGGGCATCCGGATCTTTATTGATCGCTACAATCACTTTGCTGTTTGCCATTCCGGCAACGTGCTGAATGGCTCCGGAAATCCCTACAGCAATATACAATTGAGGAGATACCACTTTTCCTGTTTGCCCAATTTGTAAACTAGGATCATACACTCCTGATTCAGTTAAAGCTCTCGAAGCTCCAATTCCTGCATTTAAAACAGAAGCCAATTCCGAGATCAATGCTTTTCCTTCTTCATCTTTTACTCCACGGCCGGCTGCTACAATAGCTTCCGCTTCATTGAGATCAATCGTATCGCCTGAAGCTGAAATAATTTCTCTAAGAGTGGCTTTAAGCTCCGAGTTATCCATGCTGAAATCAACAGTTACTACTTCAGCTTCTGTTGGTGATTCGTTTAGATCATAAGAACCTGAGCGAACAGAAACCAAAACTTTGTCTGATTTAGCTTCCGTAGTATTCATGATCTTTGCAGCCATCACAGGACGTTTAGCTTTTACTCCGCCATCTATCAATTCAAAAGAAGCAACATCAGCAACTACAGCAGCATTCTGATTTGCAGCCAGTGCTCCTAAAACATCCTTTGTTCCTTCGGTTGATGCGAAAGTAAAAACGGATGGATTTACAGAGTTCATTACTTTTGAAAGCGCTTTAAGCAATGGCGTGTTCATGTGATTTTTGAAAATCGGATCTTCTACAATATGAATTTTTGAAGCGCCATATTTTTGAATTCCTTCCACAAAAGAGGAAGCATTTGCATCAACTACTACCGCTTCACAGGAAACTCCCGATGCATCAGCTAAAGATTTACAGTGTGATAATACTTCAAGAGACGAACGTTTGATTTTGCCGTCTGTGATTGCAATGTAAGTTAAAATCGTGCTCATTTAATTCCTTTCAGTAAATTTTGAATTTTTCCATTTAAGTCATCCCGCACTTGATGCGGGATCTGGATTCCTGCCTTCGCAGGAAAGACCTAGTTATAATTCTTTGTTAAAGTACGTTTGCTTCAGTATCTAAAAGTTGTGCTACTTGGCGAGCAATTTCATCTGCTTCGCCCGCGTATTTTTTTCCGGCTTGCCTAGCAGGTTTTTCTTCATAAGAAATAACTTTTGTATCCGCTTTTAAAGAAGCTTCATCAATGCCAAGTGAAGAAATCTCAATTTGATCGATGGGCTTTCTTTTTGAAGCCATAATACCTTTCAAATTTGGAATACGTGGTTCGTTCATATCATTTGAACAAGTAACAGCACAAGGCGTTGGAAGTGCAATCATTTCCTGACCGGTATCACCCTGACGCTTAACAACAAGGTTTCCATTTTCAACTTCTAGCCCAACTGCGTTTGTCGCATAAGGAAGACCAAGATATTCTGCCACCATGCTGCCCGTTAATCCCGAATCTGTATCCTGAGATTGTTTTCCCAAACCGATTACATCGTACTTTTTATCTTTGAAGAAAGCGGATAGAATTTTAGCATAGCTTGCCGAATCGTATTCTTCATCACCGGTTGCGAGAATATGTGTCGCTTTATCTGCGCCCATCGCTAAAGCTTTTCGGATAGTTTCAGAAGCTTTTGCAGGACCAATGCAAACTACTTCAACTTCACCGCCATGTTTCTCAGAAAGTACTAAGGCTTCTTCAACTGCCGATGCATCGTATGCGTTTAAAACCACACGATCTGCATCCATAATTAATTCACCTTCTTTAATTTGAATTGGTGCATAAACATCCGGCACCATCTTGATACATATATAAAATTTCATTCTAATATTTTTGCAATTCGTAGTTAATTATAAAACCGCTTTTCTAGCTACTTAATATACAAAACCAAAATAAAAGTATTTTAATTCTGTAGATTTGTGTACTCGGTTAAATGACCTTGGTCGGCTTCTAACAGAATGCTGTAAGCTTGACGCTTTACAGCGGCTTCAGCTTCATTAAAAGCTCCTGAAATTTCTTTCGCTTTTGTGTTGAAGAAAACATCAAAAAGATAATTACTGGTAGCTCTTCGTTTTGTATCGCGGATTAAAGTGAGTACGCCTAAGATTTCTTGTCGAGCTTTTTTGGCATCGCCGGAAAATTGATCAAGCCCTAATCTATGATAAGAATAGTACGCTGTTCGTAAAGGTTCATACGTAGGATTTAAAAGATCAGCTATCAGATTAAAACGGTTTCTTCTGTTGTTTGCCGCTCTGGTCCAACCAATAGCAGAGGTTGTTTGGGCTAGATCAACCACATCTTGCGCAGTTCGGAAATAAGGTGTTCCTCCAAGCTCAGAAAAACTGTCGAAATCGTAACCCAGAATTATATTCATAAAAAAATCTAGCGTTCCGGTTAGGTTATCAAATTGAAGCTTATCGTGAATAAGTGTACGTCCTTCGGGATAATTGAACTGCCAGTTCTCATCAGAAAGAATAATGGAATTAGTTTTTGTAACGGTATCGTAAATAGGGCGACGTGCCGTAAAAATAACACGAGAACCGAAATTAAAATTAGAATTCCCACTCTCTATAATTAATTGTATTTGGCAGCTAATACGTTCTTCCTCTGCATACTGATATTCTGTCCACTGAAAATCGTTCACATATTCCTCAATTCGATCTTCAAGTTCAGTAAGATAATTAAATGAATTTCCTTCAAGTTGTTCGTAATTTAAAGTGACTTGACACTCAAATTCCTGAGCAAAAGACAGCGTGGTTATAAAACTGAGTATTATTAAAAAGTAAAATCTTGGATTTAGCACTTATTTCTTTCCTTTATATATAACATATTACAGCAAATAATTGCCTAATGATACGAATACGAACATATCTATATAAAATTACTTTTGTTTTAATTTTTGTTGCTGCTCCTAGTGTGGCTTTTGCACAATTAACGATGGGTGCTGATGGATTAGCATTAGGGCAAGCAACTACTTCGCTTCAAAATAATAGTTGGGCGATATTTTCAAATCCGGCTACAATCAATAATGAAAGTAAATCAATAAGCTTTTTTAGTTTACGAAACTATGGTTTTGAAGATTTAACAGATATTGCGGCTACCGGATCAATTCCCACTTCTTTTGGAATAGCCGCTTTTGGTTTTCATCGATACGGAGGAGATTTATTTAATGAAACGAGAGCACGCTTAGGATATGCAAATTCATGGGATGACTTAAAATTTGGGGTCGTTTTAAATTATAATCATATTTCTCAGGCTTCACCATACGGATCGGGAGGAGCGTTGGGAATTGATCTGGGTGTTTCTGCAAAACTGACTGAAGGTCTTTGGTTGGGAGCAAGAACTTCCAACTTAAATCAACCTCAATATAATTTTGAAGCTGATGAGGAATCACTCTCCAGAGAATTAGCTTTGGGATTAAGTTACGATCTGGATCAAAATGCATTATTCTTGTTTGATGTAGTTAAAGACGTACGCTTTCCGGTTTCTTACAGAGGTGGGATTGAAGTAAAAGTTATTGAGAATCTGAAAGGAAGAGTTGGCGTAACAACAGAACCGAACACCTATTCTTTTGGAATTGGATATGGCTCAAAACTTTGGGAAGCAAATTTAGCCTTCCAACGGCACGAAACACTAGGATTTAGTCCCGGAATAGATTTGAATTTTTTCTTCTAGATGAGCTTCTTTCAAAAAATAGTGCTCTTATTTCTGATTGGATTTTTATCGGATTCAGTGATGGCCCAAGTCCGCGATTCTGCTAAAGTTCAAATTGAAAAACAGCTTGAGGAAGCTTTGGAAGAGCAAGAAGAGGAAGAAGGAGCGCTTGCGGGCGAACAACTTGCTCAATTTCTGGAAGAACTGGCTACTAATCCGATCAACATTAATTCAGCGTCTATTAATGATTTATTGCAAATTCCGGGGTTCAATCTCAAAATTGCAAGAGCATTAATTACTTACCGAAAAAAGAGTCCATTTGAGCGAAAAGAAGACATTTTGAAAGTTTCAGGGATAGGAAATGCAACCTATTCCAGAATGAGGCCATATATAACTGTTGGAGGTTCAGCTTCCAGATTTCGTAACCTATATACCAATCCCGCTTATTGGTTGGATGGAAATTCCTTTGAATATATAACCAGATATCAACAAGAATTAAATGATCAACGAGGGTATGAAATCCCCGATTCAGCCGGTGGGTATTTGGGAAGTCAGGGGAAGTATTACCAGCGTTTCAGGATGGCAAGCAGACATCTTTCAGTCAATCTTACTCAGGAAAAGGATGCAGGGGAGACACTCAATGGCCCCACGGGATTTGATTACAACTCAGGCTATATAGCTTTATCAGAAAATGGTAAACTAAAGGATTTGGTTATTGGGGATTATGCAATAAACGTTGGTCAGGGATTGGTTCTTTGGACCGGCGCAGCTTTTGGAAAAGGAAGAGAAGTTGTGGGAACTGTCGGCAAAAATGAACGGGGACTTCGAGCTTATGGCTCTGCACAAGAAACAGATTTTTTTAGAGGAATTGCAGCAACGTATGGCGAAAAGATTGAGACAACGGTTTTCTATTCTAATCGTCCCAGAACCGCATCCGTGATATCAGGAGATACTACAAGATTTCCTTCCTCAACAGGCTTTCACAGAACTGAAAATGAAAAATCCAGAAAGAATAACATAGATCAAAAAGCATTTGGAGGAAGAGTTCGGGTTGATACACCATTTGGCTTGTTTGGAGCAACAGGATATTACACAGAATTCAGTAGTTATATTGCAAAGGGTAATGGCTTATCGAATATATACGATTTTGCAGGAAGAGCTCATTCCGTTTTTGGAATTGATTACAGAGGATTAATTGGAAATGTGCTCGCCTTTGGAGAAATAGCTCGTAGCGAAAATGGAGGAACAGGAGGAATTGCCGGTATCGAAAGCCCAATAGGATATTCTACAGATTTTACAATGGCCTATCGAAATTATGCCCGGGATTTCCAGTCTTTTATGGGTACAGGATTTGGAGAGAGTTCTTCAGACCCGCAAAATGAAGAAGGCTTTTATATTGGAATTAGACATAGTTTAAATGACAAGATCTCGCTCTCAGGTTATGTAGATCAATACAGATTCGATGCCCCAAGAACAGGAATTGATCAGGCTAGCCAAGGCTTTGATGTGCTTGGACTGATGGAAATAGATTTTAATGCTACTTTAAATGTGTATTTATTGATTAGATCTGAAACCAAAGACGATACTTTTTCTGAGATTAATGAGCGCGGTGTAGAAGAAGAGTTTATTGGTGAGCAGAGAAGGTCCAGTATTCGCGCGCAATCAGAATATCAGGTAAACAAGAAGTTAAGGCTGAGATCAAGAATAGAGCTGGTTCAAAGTCAGGGCGCAAATGAAGATCCGGAATATGGCATGTTGATCTACCAGGATGTTAGATTCCAAGCAACAAGAAAGTTACAGATTGATGCTCGTGTTACCATATTTGATACAGAAAGCTTTGATTCAAGAGTATTTCAATTCGAAAATGACTTGTTGTATGTGTTATCAAATACGGCGCTCTCTGGTCAAGGTCAAAGAAGTTATTTTGTGCTCAAATATGAGCCGACTGATTTTCTGGATCTGTGGTTCAAATATTCGCTTTCTGTATTTGAAAATAGGAACTTTGTCAGTAGTGGGCTAAATGAAATTGAAGGAAATCGAAACAGCGACTTTGGAATTCAAGCAAGGGTTAAATTTTGAACGATTAATCTTGAACCCACTCCGAAAAGCAGAACGTGTAATTTATTGTGTACTTTTTAGAACGGTCATGTCAAAGAACGCTTTAAAAATCACCTCTTTTTTCTCTGATTTACAGATGATTCCCATTTTTCGGTAAACTTACCGGTTAAAATTGGGGCATCAACTTCCGTTTTTTTAAACCTACTATGGTAGTATCCCTAAAAGTGTGTATGAGTTATTTCGATTTAGGTTAAAGGTAACCATTTTTAGTCTTCCCAGTCAAAGTTGTCTTGTTCGTAATTGAGTTTCGGTACTTTTCGTAAATAAGCCTTCTTACTCATGGCTACACCGGCTAATAACAGAATGGTTACTTGCCGTCCATCGGCAATGGCGTAAGTGATCTTTTCATGATCTATTATTTCATCGTAAATGCCTTCAAAATCGAATCCAAAACTACCCGGCCCCTCCGGCAAGCGGGCGTCTTTGGCTTCCATACTGGATTTCAGTTTCCCGCCAACCCGAAGACCGTTTTCTACTTTCGGGCAATGCTGGTCATCAGCAGCAAAATTCCATTTGGTGATCTGTTCGAGTAAAGTCCATAATTACCAGATTTTGGCTCTTTTTTGATCGATACTAGCTGAGATTGTAATATTAGTACTCATGTACACTGCGTTAATTCTAAGGTTAGCTTAACGTATTGTCTTCAGTTGTTAAATACAATATAACTGCCTATAAAAGAGGTCTTATTAAGCATCGCTGTAGAATTCCCCGTATCTTTAAGTAAATATTAAAATGAAAGATTTATGCCGAAGAAAGACATTAATATCACTGTTCAATTAGACCAAGATAATGTGCCTGAAAACATCATTTGGAATGCCGATGACATGACCGGAATGGGTGAAGCGAAGTGCCGAGCTATGTTACTTTCGCTTTGGGATGCAGAAGCCAAAGACACACTAAAGTTGGATCTCTGGACTAAAGACATGACCGTAGATGAAATGAAGATATTTTTCCATCAAACCTTGGTTACCATGGCGGATACACTAAAAAGAGCTACGAATGACGAACGTATTTCAGGGGACATGATGGATTTCTGTGATTACTTTGCAGAGAAGATGGAGATTAAAGCTAAGTAACTCGATTTCCTATTAATTCTCCTACCAAACAGCTCGGTTAGATCGGTGAACCATCAGCCGTGCAAAGCCCGAGATGGTAGAGCAGGAAGTTGTGTGTTATGTATCCATCATTTCGCTACAAGCGGCCTGTCCGCCGTACAACTCTGGAAGGCGGGGGTGATGGAGTTGGGATTGAGGCAAGTTTGTTTAAATCTACTTTCATGTGCGGAAGCGAAGAGATCTCCTGTTGATTGCCCGGGTTCAGGGAATTGCGGATCAGGTTTGTCCGCAATGACGGGCTCTTCATCAGGCACAAAACTCGGGTCACTTTTCCTTCTTGTATAAACCGAATCGAAATTGATGCTTACACAAGAAGAGCCAGCCCCACAGGGATCCGCTATTATTAATCAGGACAAAAGCTAGTGTAAAGTCAATGTTCAGATGTCGTAAAACACCTGGCAGGTTTCAAATTAAATGGGTTACGAAAAGTTACAATAGCCCTAAAACCCTCACAGGTCTAGGACAATTCATGGATGACGCTACACTAGGTTATTTTGAAGAGAAAGATATCGTACAACCCTGACTTTGATGAACGATCCGCAATCTCCCTATAAAAGCTCCTAATCATATTTCAGGAGATCCCGGATCAAGTGTGTCCGGGATGACGAACTCTGTTTCCATCAGCCGTTAAATTTATCAAGACGATAAAACTCAAAAAAAGTACCCTGAATTAAGTGATGGAGCGTAACCACTGTCATTGCGCCCGCCTGACGGGCGGACAGGGACGATGAAAAGATGCACGGTTATGCCTTCTGAGAAGTATCATTTTTTAAATCTATTCACAAACTTGATGAACGATCTGCGACTCCAAATTAACGTTTGAGAGCGTTGTTAAGCAGACCTCGGTTCAGGTATGACCGAGGTGACGAGTTATTTGTCATTGCGGACGCAGAAAGAATAATCAAGCTAGTGTAAAATCAATGTTTATTTGTCGGTTAAAAGCTATCGGATAGCCTGTTCATTG
>TARA_R110002110_G_scaffold277485_5_pt1 | contig 12946 bp, 10 predicted proteins | sample TARA_R110002110 | Tara Oceans TARA_R110002110 (sample SAMEA4397330) | marine metagenome | biome: Polar Biome; feature: [SRF] surface water layer (ENVO:00010504); material: water (ENVO:00002006), including particulate matter (ENVO:01000060) such as... | depth 5 m
GGGAGTCCGCTACCTGCTCGAACAACTGTTGAATACGCACCTCATCGGACACAGCAAGAGCGCTTTGCCCACTACAGGGTCGCAGCATAAGCTGACCGGCTTGCACAGCCAGGTTGCCCGCTATACGCTCGCTAGGCTCCTCCCGCGCACCGGGAAAAACCGCACACCCAGCCATGCCGATAACAACGAATAACGCGCCAAACCGGGATAAATTCACACACTTGGACGACATAAAGCACCCTTTGGGCAGAAAACCCTAAAAAAGGGCTTTGTACTTGATCACAAATTCAACAACTGATGGTACTCTCTCACATATTAAGGGGATACTCTTACACCAACTTCTTAACATTCGTACTCGGGCATCATGAAAACATTAAAAACTCTCTCCGCCGTATGCTTGTCTCTCGCACTCGCCGCCTGTGCTTCCAAAGCCCCTGTAGAGCCCACACCTCCGCCACCGCCACCGCCTTCCTGGGCTGAATCTCGCGTTGAGCCATTAACAGCCATTGCCGAGAAAGAAGGCTTTGAAGTTGTACGCGAAGGTGAGCAGATTCGTCTGATTATTCCGGTAGAAGGCAACTTCCATCCCAAGCGCACCTTGTTGCTGCCATCGGGTCTGGTGCCATTGAGCAAGATTGCCAAGGCGCTCAAGGAAGATACAGACAGCCATTATGCCGTAGTCGGCCATAGCGACAGCACCGGTGAAGAAGCGCAGAACGAGCAACTGAGCATGGAGCGCGCCCAGGCCGTTGCCAGCATCCTGATGCTCGGTGGTGTCAGCGGTAAGCGCATGAGCCTGACCAGCATGGGCGAGAACCAGCCGCGTGCTGACAATAGCACCTACACCGGCCGCATGCTCAACCGCCGCGTCGAGATTCTGATGACGCCCTACCCAACTCGGGTAGCCATGGTTACTAACTGAGTCAACTCAGTTTCGCTGTCAATCAAACCCTGCCTATTTCATCGGCAGGGTTTTTTTTGCCCGCTACTCCCTGTTTTCTATCAAGCCTGACTGCTTTGCTGAACCGTCTGCGCCTGCGGCAGGTTTTCACAGACCACACTGAATCCCGACACCCTTTTGGCTTGGTGCTTGGCATGCGAGGCCAGCTCAGCCAATTGGGCCGGATCGCTCACGCCATGCCCCTGTGCGGGTAGCACCAATACCCCGATCGAGAGTTGCAAAAGACCGTGATGACGCCACTGCCCATGCCTGTCCGGCGCGCTAAAGCCGGCTGCTTCAATATGCTCCGGACGATAGAAGCTGCCGCACAATTGCTGGAAGCGCCGATCCAGGAGCTGTAACCGCCGACGCCAATCCGGGCTACGCAATACCAGCATGAAATCATCGCCACCAATGTGCCCGACGAAGTCGCAGCGAGGGTCACAGAGGCTGCGTAGAATCTGCGCCAAACCGAGCAATACCTCATCCCCCTTGCCGTACCCGTAGATATCATTGAACGGCTTGAACGCATCCAGATCGACATAGCACAAGTGCGCCGCCTGCCCGTTCGCCAGCAGGCGCGCCAGACACTCCTGGATGGGAATATTGCCGGGCAGCAGGGTCAGGGGGTTGGCATGCCGCGCCTGAATGATCTTCAGCTCGGTGATGTGCCGGAGTACGTCGATTACCCGCCCCAGGCCCGCATACTTGCCATCGCGCAGGATAATGAAGTCTTCTTCCATACGCTGGCGAGCGCGGCTGGTCAGCAGGCGACTGACTCGCTCCAGACTCTGCTGTACATCCACGACCAGACAATCCCGATCCATCAGATGGGAAATGGGCTTGCGACCATGCAGCTCGACGGCAAAGGGTTTGAGCATGATCTGGCTGAGACTGTGGCAATGGACGGTGCCTACCGGCTCCAACGCTTCATTGAGCACAGCCAGGCTGTTGAGACTGGCCTGTTGATGAAAACGCGCCAGCACCTGATTGACCGTATCGTTCTGATCCACGCCGGGTACAGCCATCAGCAGTGAATCCAGTGCCTGCTCTGTTTCCAGCGTAGGCTGCGCGTCGCGGGTAGCGAGATGCGCTTGCATGGCTTTCTGACAAGATGCTGGCTCACTTTCCGGGCGGCCCAGCCAATAGCCCTGCACCCAATCCACACCCATTTCTTCCAGTACCTGCAGCTCCTCGGGGTGCTCTATACCTTCAGCAATGATGTGCGCCTGGGATGCCTTGGCTAGGTTGAGAATGGAACCAACAAACTCGCGCTTCAAGGCATCAAGATGAATACCGTCGATAAAGTGTCGGTCTATCTTGACGAAGTCCGGACGCAATTCCGACCACAGGCGCAGGCTGGAATAGCCCGCACCCAGGTCATCCAGCGCTATGCGGAAACCCATTTCCCGATAATGCACCAACGCGCTGTGCAGCAGGCCAAAGTTGTCAATCGGCGCCTGTTCAGTCAGCTCTATCACCACCTGATCCGGGGTCATGCCTGCTGCTTTCAACATGGCCAGCGTACGGCCCGGGTAATGCTGTTTTTCCAGCAGGCTTTCAGGCGACACGTTGAGAAATAGCTGGCCAGGAAGCTGCAAACGGCTGAAGGCCTCCACTGCCTTGCGCCGGCAAAGCATTTCCAGCTCAGTCAATAAACCGCACTGGCGCGCCGTGGCGAACAATGTCAGAGGTGAGTGAAGTGCGCTATTGGATGGCCCACGGCTGAGCGCCTCGTAGCCGACAATACGCTGTTGCAACATGGACACTATTGGTTGAAAGAGAACCGTTACCGCCTCCGTCTGGAGGATATTCAGCAGGGCCTGATGTTGTTGATTGAGGGTCATGGGATTACCGGCAGAATGATAACGGCCTGTTCAGCAACACCTCGAGAGCGAGACAAGTGCGAACTACCAAAGGCCACAAACAGCGCCTTCATGCTGACCGGCGACTATGACAATCCAATGACAAAGGTTACATAAAAGCGCTAATGGGTTAGGGCAATGGTAAAGCCACGATGGTGGAAACTGCCGGTGCTGGCCTGCCTGTCAAGCTCGGAGCTGCCATGTGCAGAAAAGTTGGCCACTTCCTTGCTGTATAAGTCGTGAACCGGCTGCGGCACACCAGGTCTCAGATTTACAGTGACTCCCGCGCTATACTGAACGCCAGTGACCTTGGCGCCAATACTTATCCCCTGGAGACCCATGACTCAATCCAGCAGCCCGCAATTCGACAATAGCTATCTGTTGTTGCCAGCGCATTTTTACAGCAAGCAGACGCTCGCGCCAGTAGAGGCTCCGGCATTGATACGCATCAATGAGGCACTCGCCGCACAGCTGGGCATATCAGCCGAGTGGCTGGCATCAGATCAGGGCCTGCAGGTATTGGCAGGTAATGAAGTGGCGCCCGGGTCCGAACCCATCGCCACGGCCTATGCCGGCCACCAGTTCGGTGGCTGGAATCCGCGCCTGGGTGACGGTCGCGCTACGCTTCTGGGTGAAGTGATAGGTAAAGACGGCAAGCGCTACGACTTCCAGCTCAAAGGTGCCGGGCGCACCGCCTATGCCCGCGGCGGTGATGGCCGCTCGCCTCTCGGGCCAGTGTTGCGCGAGTACGTTGTAAGCGAAGCGATGGCGACGTTGGGTGTGCCCACCTCACGCGCGCTCGCCGCCGTGACTACGGGTGAACCGGTCATGCGCGAGGGGTTGCTACCGGGCGGCATTCTGACCCGCATCTCCAGCAGCCACATTCGTATTGGCACTTTTCAGTTCTTCGCTGGGCAGAACGACCTTGAGGCGGTCAAGACCCTGGCCGACCATGTCATTGCCCGCCATTACCCCGCCGCAGCCGAGGCCGAACGGCCCTATGCCGCACTGCTGCGCGCCGTGATTGGCCGCCAGGCAGCGCTGATAGCGCAGTGGCAACAACTTGGCTTTATCCACGGGGTGATGAACACCGACAATATGCTGGTGTGTGGCGAGACCATCGATTACGGGCCCTGCGCCTTCATGGACAACTATCATCCCGACCGAGTCTACAGCTCGATCGACTCCGGCGGACGCTATGCGTACGCCAATCAACCCGGTATCGGGCAATGGAACCTGGCCTGGCTGGCCCGCGCCCTACTTCCCCTGATAGACAAGGATGAAAACCTTGCTGTGCAGGAGGCGCAACAATCCCTTGATGATTATGTGCCGCAATATCAGCACGCCTATGACAGCATCATGGCCGGGAAGATCGGCCTGAGCCAGGCAGATGCAGATAGCAAAGCGCTGATAGACGAGTTACTGCAGTTGATGGCGGCGGCAAATGCCGACTACACGCTGACTTTCCGCCGCCTGGCCGAGCTAGCCGAACCTAAAGGCGATTACGAGGGCGACAGCGTAGCCGAGCTGGTGGAACTGCCGGACAGCCTGACTGGCTGGATTGGACAGTGGCAAGAACGACTGACCCGTGATCCCGCCGATGCCCATGAGCGGCAGCAGCGCATGCTGCGCTTGAACCCTGCGTATATCCCGCGCAATCACCTGGTTGAAGAAGTGATCCGGGCAGCGGTGGATAACAATGACCTAAGACCCTTTCACCGTCTGGTGGAGCGTCTGGCAGAGCCGTTTCGCTATGATTCAGCAGATGCCCGTTATGCCACTCCCCCCACACGCGAACAAGTGGTAGCTCGCACCTTCTGCGGCACCTGACCCGGCGTGGGGCATGCTAGCGTCGCTTGCCCGGCCTCACGCTGAGGGGCCGGGGCCGTTTTGCAAATTGCCGAGCCAGGCAGGATCAAGCTGGTACTGATCAACAGCCAGCCCCCTCTCCAGCATGGCCTCCCGATGCCTGTCGACCTCCCCACCAAGATCATTCAATGCCTGGGGGTTGCCATCGAGCTTATGCATTTCCGCCAGTCCCAGATGATAGAAGCGTAATGCCTTCATGGCCTCTGGTGAGCCGACTTTTACGCCCGCCTCTACCTGGTGCATGACATTGGTGATACTCATCAGGCCACGCTTGAGCTGCCAGCCATACACCGCCGACGCCATCCAAGGTTGAGTCCAGAAGACCTTGCGCACCAGCATGATAGTGAAGGCCAGCCCCACCAGTACGCCCGCCAGATTCCACCGGAAATTGCTGCCTTCCTCGCTGCCGAACAGGGCCACCGCCAGCGTCGACAAGGACATCGCCAGCACAGCAAAGACCACCGCGACTATCAGCGTGCTCTTGCGCGTCTGCTGGCGATACTGCGCGGGGCTGACATGGCGGATCTCAAACATCCGCAGTTCCAGCCGCGATCTCGCGCAACGCGGAGACCAGACTGTCAGGCTCCTGCGCTCCTGAAATCAGATACTGCTCATTGATGATAAAGGCGGGTACAGCCGAGACGCCTGCTTGCTGATACCGCGACTCCTCCTCGCGAACAACGTCTGCGTAATCATCGGATTCCAGCACCGCGCGAGCCTGCTCGCGATCCAACCCCGCCGACTCGACACAACCGAGCAGTACCTCGGGCGCCGCGACATTCTCGGCCCGGCCGAAATAAGCCTCAAACAACGCCATCTTCAGTTCGGTCTGGCGCCCCTGCTCTCCCGCCCATTTCACCAGACGATGAGCGTCGAAGGTATTGGCGGTATAGCGCTCCTGCATCCGGGTAAAATCAAGCCCCAGATCCTTGGCGATGCCCATCATGTTTGCCTGTGCTGCCTCCATCTCCGCAGCGCTGCGGCCGTACTTCTTGCTCAACGCCTGCAATATCGGCTGAGGCTCAGACGCAGGATCGGGATTGAGTTCAAAGGCGCGCCACTGCACCGACACCGTCAATTCATCCGCCAGCGTTGCCATGGCCTTTTCCAGCCGCGCATAGCCAATGGCACACCACGGGCACGCGATGTCGGAAACGATGTCCACTTTCAAGGATTTCATGTCGGCAACCTCCAGTCTCTTTTCTGCGGGAAATGCAGTCAGTGACTAGTGTAACCGGCAAGGGGGTGGAGGTTCAGCCTATGCTTGCGGCTGGGCTGCCAGCGGATGTTTCCGAGCGCGAAGCCCAGCGGTTTATCCATGAGATAACCCTGGTCGCAGCTGAAAGCTACTCTCGAAGACATTGGGGAGGCGCCGGTAGAGAACACCTGACCGACGCTGGAAACACGCCAACAGAGCCAGCACCGGCTGGCTCTGCTACAAAGCTACTCCTGCGGCGTCAACTTCAGCAGCGTGCCGTTACCTTCACGCATACCGTCTTCCAACAGCCAGATCGCCCCGTCCGGACCTTGCTCGACCTCACGCACGCGGCGTTGGAGATCAAAACGTTCTGCCTCCTGAGCGCTTTCCCCGTCGAACTGGACACGCACCAAAGACTGGGACGAGAGGCCGCCAATAAAACCGCTGCCTTTCCAGTCCGGGAAAAGCTCGCCGTCATAAATAATGAAGCCAGCCGGTGAAATCACCGGAGTCCAGGTAATCACGGGGGCGTTGAATTCAGGGCGGGTATCGTGATCGGGAATCGGCCTGCCATCATAGTGCTCGCCATTGGATACCAGCGGGTAACCATAATTCGCGCCTTTTTCGATCAGATTCAGCTCATCGCCATTTTTTGGCCCCATTTCATGGGCCCACAACCTGCCATCCGCATCAAATGCCATGCCAAGAATATTACGATGCCCCAACGACCAGACCTGCGCTGCCACCTCGCCCTGATCGGTAAAAGGGTTATCCTCAGGCGCACTGCCATCGTCGTTCAGCCTGACTATCTTGCCCAGATTGCCGGTCATGTCCTGGGCCGGATCAAATTCCTGTCGCTCGCTGGAGCTGATCCACAGCATTCCGTCATCATCGAACGCCAGACGCTGGCCGAAATGGCCATTGCCGGACATCTTCGGCGTTTGCCGCCAGATAACCTCTAGATCCTCAAGCTCGCCGCCGCCCTCGTCGTCCAATACCAGCCGGGCCTTGGCTACCGCAGCACCGGACCCGCCGTCTCCCGCCTCAACATAGCTGAGATAGATCTGCTGGTTATCATCGAATTGCGGATGCAACAACACATCACCCAAGCCACCCTGCCCGGCATGAACGACCTCAGGCACACCCTCGATACTCCCGGTTTCGCCCGCTTCCAGATCATGCAAACGCAGGTTGCCCGCCATCTCTGTCACCAGAAGCCGGCCGTCTGGCAGGAATGTCATAGCCCAAGGTGCATCGAACGTTGTGACCTCCGTCAGCGAAAAAGGCATACCCGAGTCAATAGATCCCGCCTCACCCTGATCAGCTTCCGCCATAGCTTCAACTGAGTCTGTATCCGCAGCAGCAGAAGCCGATTCAGCCGGGGCCACCTCAGCTGTTGTCGAAGGCGCGGGGGGTGTATCCGGGTTACCGGGGTTGGATGAATTGTCGCAGGCTGCCAACAGCCCGAGGGTGGCGAGAAAAATCAGGGAATGTTTGAAAGGGACCATAAGCGCTCCTGAAGTTTGGAAGATCTAATCCATTATTCCGACGTGACGGCCGAAGTGTGATCGTGCAGCTATTCAATATAAGCGTTTTTTCTTTTGTCTATCCGAGCAATCTGAACCTGACCTGCTCCGAAATTATAAAATCGTTTTTCAGCGGAGACGGGCAGAGTCTATCCAGGCCTTGCTCTCATTGGGACCATTGGTTTTCGTAGTGGTTTCTTGAGGTCCTTGGATTTCGGCTGATTCGCAACGGAAACCATGATTGCGGTTTTTGGTTTGAGGCGGTTGAGCAATAGGGCGATTCACACCCAAAACTCAGTTGAGGAGAAAGACCTGTAGCTCATAAACAAATAATAGGAATGGCCATAGCAGCAACGACCAGCCCCATCCAGCCCGATAGGATGGGCGCGAACCGTATTTATTGTCCTGCTTCTGTCCTGGCCATATCAAAAGCAGAGGCCATATGAAATTGAGAAGAACACCATAGCCGCCACTCTTACCTAGGTCGTGCAAACGCCTAGCACTTGCTCCAAAGGTTCCCACCAACCAATACAGGATAGAGAACGTAAAAGTCAGAAAAAGTAAGGGCTGCGGGAGAGCCATCCATTCATGGATTATCACAATCAACACCAACGGCCAACAGACCAATAGCTGGACTGCAAGAAACTCCACGCGGCCGATACGCCCCCTGAAATGTAGCAAGTGATAAAACAAAAATAGCACTGCCGCCGCCAACAATTTCCTGAAGGGCCCTAATTGAGTTTTGAGCAACACTCCAGCATTCATAGTTTCTTTCCTGAGTACCCGTCTGGACTTACTTGGAATCGATTGGGTCGATGTTATTGTTTTTTTAAAATCAAACACTCTGACCCTATTGATTGGGCCATTGACTACCCGTTGATAGATAGCTCCTGTTCGCCCCAGGCTGGCACTCTGTTCACGGTTTGGCCTGCTCTAACTCAATATCCACCAGACGAGTGATGGGGCCGTTCGGGTCCAGACGTTCACGGATCAGCTTGGGCCATTGGCTGCGGGAACGGCGTTTGGCGATGGCGTAGGTGAAGTTTTGTGTTGCTCGCATGGGCAAAAACAACAGACTTCCAAAGAGAAGTGCAACATCTAGCCAGTTGAGGAAGTTGCGACCATTCTTGGCTTTGTATTCTTCCCTGATCAGTCCCCAGTACAGGCGCACTGACTGACCTTTACTATTACGTACCTCCATCAGGCTCTGGTTAAAATCGGGCGACTCACTGTGATTGCCCTGCTCATCAAACCAAGGGCCTTTGTCCATATAGGCACGCAGGTATTCCCAGAAGCCCAACTGCATCTCCAGACTCTTGCCCAGCGGAGAGCCCAGATTGAGCAGTACCTGCTCCTCGGGGTGACCATAACGATGCAGTAAAGCTTCCAGTGCCGCATGCCGCATCCCCCCGGTATAGGGACCAACAGTATCGAAACTGTAGGCCGCAGCAGCAATCTCGTCCCAGGGGGCATGGTAGATATGACCATCCTGCTCAAAATACACTTCGCGTGTGCGGCGATTGAACAGGATGGACAGCGGCATAGGGCGCAGGACTTCCCATAGAAAGGGGGCTATAAAACAGACCAGGGCTACTAGGAGAGCTTGCAATACGCCGTCATCATTTCCTGTGCGATAGGCAAGGAAGGCCATAATACTGAGCGAAACTCCCAGTACCCCCCCCAATGCCCCGGTCAACATTCCCCGGTCTGCGCTCTCACCGTTTTCAATAGACAGATAATGCTCCGTCTGCTCCTCCACATCGGGCATACACATCAGCGGAGCACCCGTTGGCTGATCGGCCTGTAACGGATGGCCGTCCACTGCCTGGGCCAGGCGTTGGGCAAGCGGGTGTGTGCTACTCATATTCAGCTCACATCAATATCGATGGACGGTAGATACAGCCCCTCGATGGGTTGGTAGGTCAGCTTGCCACGGACAGCAATCAGGCGGGCATCGTCGTCTGGATGGTAGGCGCGACGGAGGCGTAAGCCGTTGCTTTGAGGTGCCACGCGGTTATTTCTGAACAGCTCATGGGGAACCCTGCTGTTGCTGTCGGGCCGCACATGGGTTCCTGTATCAGGGTCAAAGGGTAACCGGTCGCCCTCGTCCCAGACCAGCGCTCTACAGTGCCTTGTGCTGCTAAAGAGACCGGTCTTTTGTTCCCACTCCTCCTCCCCATCAAAGCTGACCATGCCCTGGCGATACGCCCTTTGCCCAGGCAAACGCAGCACCAGCCGCACCTCCTGCATCACCTGGCCAGTACGGGGATTGGCTTCCTGCCAGCGCTCAAGCTTGAGGCTGACAGGCAGGACGACCTGGTACAGCTTTTCCAAGGTGCCTGACAGTTTATATGACCAGTCCGCGGGACGGGTGCCGTAGCGGGTCTGCTTGAGCCATTGCTCCAGCGGCTCGTCCTCGGTAAAGAACAGGGTTATCACACCCGCCACGATGGTCACAGCCAGCCCCACCAGGCTCAGACGCAAGGGTAATGACAGCACGCGCAGCCCGGTGGTCAGTGCGGATGCATCGCCAGCCAGTACAGCAGAGCGGGCAAGACGCAGTGCACGCACAGCTTCTACCGATAAGCGTGCATAGGCAAAGCTAGCTCCGGCCAGGCCCGCATTGACTGCTGCGCTGTCCAGATCGCCAGCACGATAGGCGTCCAGTGCTCGCCAGCCAAAGTAGAATACATCGATACCGGCGGTGATGGCCTGAAGCAGCATGGCGCCAGAGGCAAGGCCAAGTGCATCAGCCAGCAGTTTTTGAGCAGCAGGATTAACATTCCCAGCCCGAACCACATGTTGCTCCCAGCGCGTATCAGCCAAGTGTTGAAATATTGCGGCGGTGGCGGCAGCGGTGGTCACCGTCGCACTGCTTGCGGCAACAAGGTTCTGAGCGGAACGATCTTGAACCCATGCGCCCCCAACCTCACCCAAATTCCAAACCGACACTAACGCAATCAATGTTTTCAAAGGCGCTTCGTGGACCAAGTCCTTGATATTGCGCGGTAGCTCCAGCCCTGCTGCAGAGCCGCCGAGCGGGGGTAATGTTGGTGCTGCTCCGGGTATTGCCGATCTTTGGGGCAGATCACTGCGGTAGCCCGGCTTGGACATGCGCAAATCCGAGTTTGCATTGGAGCTCGGTACCAAATACATATGCAGTACATGCTTGCCGGTGTGAGTAGCAGGCGGGTTTTTATCGAGAGGGGGAGCTGTCTCAGGAATACGGGCTTCTCGCGTCAATTGACGCTCTAACCTGTCGCGATTGTCTTCCAGGCTGAGCCGACGATTATTATTTTTGACGCTATCATCAATCTGAGCGCTCGTCCACCGCAATGACTCTTCCGCTGATAGCGCGCCAACTTCAATCCTTTGGGCGCTACGCAATAGCATGGCTACCCATAATCCCCATGTCGGATGGCTCACCTGATCGGCAAGGTTGAACGGAGCAGGCCCTATAGCTGGTGATATGGCGGCGATCAGAGGCTCGCCACCCCCAACAAAGGGCAAGCTCTGCAGATTGGCTGCTCCGATGTTGAGAGCCGAGACGAATGCGGTGATCCGTGCCGCTCTGGCCGTGACCTGCCCGAGATCTTCTGCAACCTCTGCCGCGCTGTCCGGGATTTGCAGCAGCCGTTGCAGCTCCCCTGCGCTCACTCGCTGGGTAAAACCCATGAGGGCCCTAAGCAACCATGGCTCACCCGAGACGCGGTTAACATCGAGCGCTTCTTGAATGGCCTTGACCCCAGGCGAGGTCGCTGCCGGACCCATGCAGGCAGCAGCGAAGCTGGCTTCAAGCATGTCGCGTGCAGCGGGGTCACTTATATCAAAGTGCTGGCAGGCGCTTTCCATGCTGGACGCTGTAGTCCCACCAAAGGTGGTAAACCAGTTAGCCCAGATGTCGGCCAAGCGCAGACGGTCTGCCTCCACCGCCTGCGTTTCAAGTTTCTGCTCGTTCAATGTCTGCTGCAAGGCAGACACATCAATAATAGAGCGTATACGCCCCCGGACGTTTTCGTCGCTGTTGCCCATGGACTGAACTATCGTCGCTACGGCCCAATCATCCATACGATGCTTATGGAGCTTGTCGAATGCCTGTGCGCGAGCGCGCAACAGGCCAGCAAGGTCCAGGAGTACGCCCCAGGGGTCATCGACCAGCGCAAAATGCTGCTGCTCGCAGCGGCGCATGCGCTTGAGCGGCGGATCTTCCAGCAGCCAGTAACTCGGGTTTGGCGCGCAGCTCCAACGAAAGTTCTCCGGGCGGATGTCCGCTATCTCTGAATGCAATGTTTGAATCTGGCCACTGTGTGGCGCGCTCCCCGGGGTCAGTTCTCGCATCAGACTCTGACGCGATTCTGCGTGTCCTTCGACCTGAGCAAAAAATTCGTTACTCCAGCATACGGGAGACCATGTCAGCCGGATTGGCGCCCCAGCCTCAAGCAGCAAATACGCGAGCGGGGGTTGTTGTTGCAGTCCTCCGCCGCGTCCAGTCAGGGTAAGAATCGAGTCAGCGACTTTGTATTCACTGAGCTCCTGCACTGACTCTTCCCATAGGTACAGCCAGCCGTCGCGCAGCATGCGCGGAACATAGCCCAATGGCAGATCCTGATGTTGCGGATGATCTGGCCCCAGGTCCGGAAAGGCTCCGTCCAGCGCAGGTAAATCAAGCGCTGCGGCATCAAGACTGGAGGGGTTGCGCGGATCAATCGGCCCAATGGCGTAGCGAATAGGGAGGACCGCCGCGAGCAAGGGGCATGCGGCAGGTTGTAGGCGAGCTGGTGCCGATACAGATTGGTTCATAGAGCTGCTCCCTGCAGTGACGTGTTTTCTTGTGCCAGTGCTTCCAGCAGTGGCCAGTCGAGCATTACCAGTTTCTTTACGCCGTCAAAAGTGACCGCACAGTCGTAGTCGGGCGCCTCGTTTTTCCAAGCCATAAAGGCGTGGCGCTGGTCGTGTAGCCATACTTCCTTTACGCCGAACCAAAAGCCCTCAGGCCATTTTGTTGACGCTTGCCAGGCTCGCAGCATGGGTCGCGCATCTGCCAGCCGTAACCAGAACTCGCGACCGTCAGGGGAGAGAATACGCAAACGGTGGCTAAGGCTGGTGTAAAGCTCATTCTGGCTGGCACAGGTCTTAAGCCAAACAGCATGTCGTAAATCAGCCGAGCCCCTGAGCCAGGCTTGATGCAGAGGGCTGCCTTCATCTGCATCAAGCAGGATTGGACCCACATCACCCAGCGCCTCAAAAGGAGTACCGTACAACAAGGGGCTTGTGCTGTGTTGCGGATACGTCTGACTTAACCATATCAGCGCCCTTTTTCGCGAAGCGCCGTCAAATAGTAGTGCGCCAGTCTGGGTCATGACTTTTCGTCCCGATTCTTGGCTGACTCGCACACCTCACAAATGCCGCTGGTTGCTTGCAGGAAAACTCTGCGTTGTTTGACTATGGTTTCCTGCCCTGGTTGTGCGGTGTCCGCGGGCAGTACCTCCCCTGGCAGCACAGGCGCAGCACCCGACCCACTTCCCGGCGAGCCACCCGCATTCAGCTT
>TARA_R110002110_G_scaffold414305_2_pt1 | contig 12941 bp, 11 predicted proteins | sample TARA_R110002110 | Tara Oceans TARA_R110002110 (sample SAMEA4397330) | marine metagenome | biome: Polar Biome; feature: [SRF] surface water layer (ENVO:00010504); material: water (ENVO:00002006), including particulate matter (ENVO:01000060) such as... | depth 5 m
CGACACGGTTGCTGTGGGTGATACAGTTTTGGTACGCGCAATCATTAAAGATAGCTTGGATAATAGCTTTGTTTACACATGGTCTTTTGGAGATCCAATACCTGTGAATGGTTCGGTAAAAAGCTCTAAAATAAAATGGAAAGCGCAAAGGTATTCAAATGATGCAGGAGTGGTGCGAGAAGTAGAGTTTGGGGTAGAAGCAGATAACGGAGACACAATGAGAGAAGCTCCAGTCAAATCTTTTAAAATATATATTAAACACTAAATTAGTAGTACAATGAAAATTTGGAAATTTATTTTATCAATAACAATTATTGGTTCATTATGCACAATTACTACAAATGCTCAGAATTCGTGTGATTCAGATGGTTGGATATTGCCTTGTAATAAAAAGAATACAAGGTTCACGAGCGATTATTTTAATATCCCCAGACCAGCACTTTCTTTAAGAGGGTTTGATAATACTGCCCAAGACAATTTTGATCATTCTCAGGACTCCAAAGTATTTGGAGTGAGACAATTACTTGAAAATTTATATGATTCTGCTGGATTGGAAATTTATTAACCTAATAATTGATTCAATTAATGAATATGACAACGATTTATATAATTCTATACGGAGTATTCGTAGTACTTTTATCGAATTCGTGTATTGAACCTGAAAAACCAATATGGGATGAAGACGTACCAGCTTCTGAAGACTTTTATGCTCATAATGGATTTTGGAATGAGGATGGTACTAAAATTTATTTTCAACATGTTAATTTATCAGAGCCAGAAAATTTGATTGTAGACGATATTTGGTCATATGATTTAAATAGCGAAGAACGAAAAAGTATTTTTAGAGGTAGAGCTTACAATGGAGACGTGAATCAAGATGAAACAAAATTTATATTTCATAAAACCTCATTTCCATTACAAATATTTGAATATGATGTTGCAAATAATAAGGAGAAACCTCTAACTGGAACAGACTCTACTAATAGCTTTGAGAATGTTTTATTAGCGAGATATTCGCCTGATTTTTCTAAAATACTTTTTACAATATTTGCTGGTGAACCTAGAGGTATATCCATTATGGATACAACGGGAAGAAATGCTGAAATAATTGTTGATTATGGGATAATGGGAGGGTGGTTTCCATCGGGTGATAAAGTAGTATATGTAAATTGGCTAGAGGGACGATCGAGTAAAAACGCAAAACAAATTTTTGAAGCTGATACCGATGGAAGTAATCAAAAAGTATTAACTGATATAAAAGATACTGATTTACTGGCTGGTCCGGTTGTTTCACCTGATGGTACAAAGATTGCTTTTGGAAATGATGCAGGGGAGGGTAATTCTGAGCTGTTTCTAATGGATTATAAAACTAAAAAAAGCCAGCAAGTCACTAAAGGGGTTGGTTATGCAGGAGCTTTTGCGTGGAGTCCAGACGGTTCACAAATACTATTTAGCCGAGTTATACCCAACGTGACTACAAATCTATTTTTGATAGACACTCAAACATATGAAGTTAAACCTTTATTTAAAAAAAAATAAAAAACCTATGAAAAAAATATTTCTAATTTCATCAATAGTAGTGTTTAGTTTTTTAAATACGACTATTGTATCAAGTCAAATTCCAAATGATTCTTTATATCAAAGTCAGTACTATATTTCAGGTAGCGGCATAAACAGTATTTGGAATAGTACTACTGGAAGTCCGAATTCAAAAATTTCAATAATTGGAATTGGTACTGTAAAGGATCATGAAGATCTTAATGGAAGGTATCAAAGAAAATCAGTTAGACTTAGTAGTTTAACTGAATGGGGTACTCCTAATCCTCTGATTGGATTGATAGGGGCAAACACTAACAACGGAAAGGGTATTGCAGGAATTAATTGGAATTCAAGTATCAGTGTTTATGATGTAGGTAAACTTGAAACTACAACGGCAATCAACAAAGATGGACAAACTGTGCCGAGTGCAAATATTGTTACTCTTAATACATCCGGTATTGTAGATGATATTAATGCTAGTGTTAGTGATGGGGTTTCAGTAATTTATCTTCCAATAAACTGGTTGCCTGAAGGTATAGACTATAATATAGATCCTGCAGAATTTGAAGTGTATCCCGATTTTCGTTTAACTAATGGAAGGGAATTCTTTTTTTCTAATTTATTTGATCGTTTTAAATCTACAATCTCAGAAGATTTTAAATATAACGATGCCATTCTTGCTCTGAAAAATGCTTATTTAAATGATATAGTAGTAGTAGCCGCCCAGAATTCTTATTCAGGAATTTACGTAGGATTCCCAGCAAATTTTTCAGATGATAAATTAACAATTACAGTCGGATCTGCATCATTTGATGGGACATTGGGTTATACCTATTCAAGTGAAATGCCTTACGATGAAAATCTTGATTTAGTTACTTTTGGGGTAAATCTTTTAACTACAGGCGCAAACTCAAATGACTATTTTTTGTTTACAGGTACAAAAGGGGCTGGAGCAGTTGCTACTGGTATTGTTAGTTTATTACAAGATTATGATACAAGCCTTTCACCAGACGATATTAGAGAGGTACTAACTAGGACAGCAATACCTATTGGTAATCAAAATATAGCAAAAACAGGTAAGGGTCTTATTGATGTAAACGCCGCTAAAAACTTTATTGATAATTTTACTTTTCAAAGAGGGATTTTAACAAATGGTAATTCTACAAAGTTAGATGACAATAAATATATAACTCTTATTAATGGTGCTTGGGGAAATGTTTCTTCGGGGAAATATTATGCAGATATATACGAATCCGTTTATGAGCTGAACTTTTCTCCATTCAACGAGGTATATGCTTGGTTTATATCGAAAAATACAAATACGTGGTCGTACGGTAATCCAAACTTACAACGTAGAAGTGCAAATATAGAAATAGAAGAAGGTGGTAAAATTATTTTTAAGGGGTATAACTGGTTTTTGGAATATGATAATATAGGAAATTCCTTTAACCAATGGGGTACAGGTAATTTACAAAATTCAAAAATAGGTTATACTGTTGCTTATAGGAAATTAACACAAAATACTAATACCAAGTTTGTAAATAATGAAAATGTAGCATCTGCACAAACTTATACAAATCAAAAACTTTATTTAGATAACAATGTAACAGTTACTTTTTCAAATAATGTTAACTTCAATAACACTACAGTATATCTCGGCGAAAACGCCAAAATAGAAGTCACAAATGGCGGTAAAATAGTTGCTAACAATACTACTTTTAAAAGACTGAATCCCACTAAAAAATTCGAAGGAATTTATTTGTTTCAAGGATCGGATGGAAGCGAATTCACCAATGTAACTATTGAAGGTGGTAATTACGGAATTAGGACACATGCATCAAACAATCATGTATTTACTAATTCATACATAAAAAATAACACTACAGGGATGCACATTGCTAACAGTGATTATGTAGTGTTAGATGGAGTGGTAATTTCAAACAACTCAGGAGTAGGCCTTAGCCTGTATAATGCCGAGGTTAAGATAAAAAGTGAAGATTTTAATGATGGACAATCTCCATCAGCGTTCAGAGCAGCAATAGTAAATAACAATTCTTATGGAGTTAATGCTACATTTAATTCCAAATTGTGGTTTAATGATGCTAATATTATTGATAATGGAAGTCATAATATTAAATTAGATAATACTTCCAGAGTGTATGCCGGGTTAGGTTCTAATTATTACGGAGTGGAGGCAGGCGTAAATAAGTTTACCACTACTTCCTCCGGTAAAAAATATATTTATAGTCTTGCGCTTACAAGTACAGGCGAGAATGCCACTTCCTGGCAAGTTCCTGCTCAGGGAAATTATTGGGAAGACGGAACAGCGCCCTCTTCCGCTTATTTTTATGGTGATGTAGATTACACTAACGAATTAGCAGATGACCCATCGGTTTGGAACCCGGGTACAGGCGATTGTGATTCTAACGAGCCTCCGTATCAAATTTGTCCAATTGACGATCCTTATGAAGTCAATTCAGCTTCTGATGTTCAAATGATGAAAACAAGTGGATCGTCTGATGCTGATGTGAATAAGTCCATAAAAGTAAAAAATAAGCTCAAGTCATTAAAAGAGAATATGGCAGCCAATGAAAATGATTATAAACAAGCTCGTTGGATGAAAGCCTATGTGGATTTATTGACTCAGATAGAAAAAGACTATGTTAAACAGGAAAGAAAATTTATTCGAAAAAATCGAAATACATGGTTAGCACGGTTCAATATGTTTAATTTATTACTTGCAGATAGCTTGGATAATTTAGCGATTGCTTTACCTGAGCCAAAAAATCAAACACAGTCACTTGATCAGGAAAAAGTTTCTGATCAATTAAAATATATACAAGCTTCTCAAATAGTTGGAGAATCAGCTATAATAATGGAAATGGAAGAGGCATTTAATATGGGGAAGTATAACCGTATAGAACATTTATATAGCAAGTATAGTCCTCATGTAACCAATAAAGATAATAAGCTTGCCTTATTGCAATTTTTGGTTTTGATGCACCAGAATCAAGAAGAATATGGCAAAGCTTTAGGGGCGTTAGAACAGATTGAATTATTACAACCAGATTTTGATATGCAAGAAGATTGGGATCCTATAGACGTGTCATTAATTAGGTCAGAACTCGAAAAACTTGCTCAAGATCATGGTCAATCTACTGTATTTGAAAAAGCACTCCCGGGAGAGCAAAGCCTGATAGAGGAGTTGCCTACAGAATTTGAGCTATCAAGTGCATATCCAAATCCATTTAATCCTGCTTCTGTTATTCCGTTTGCTTTACCTGAATCCGGCAGGGTAAGAATTGAAGTGTATAACATTACAGGAAGATTAGTTTCGGTGCTGGTAAATCAAAGCTATGAAGCAGGGAAACATCAAGTTGTCTTTGATGCTTCTAACCTTGCCAGTGGACTTTACCTCATTAGAGCAAACCTGGCAGGAACCATTCAGTCGCAAAAAGTAACACTGATAAAGTAGTCGAAAATTTAACTTAACATAAAGCCTTGATTGTTTAACCAATCAGGGCTTTTTTATGCCATGAAGAAACTTATTCTCTTTCTTATCGGGGCATTAATAATGGGTGCTAGCTTAGCGGTTGATTCAGATTCCTACTATGCATTTACTGCGCCAAAGCATGCGATATTTATTTTGGGTCTAGTGAAGCAAACTACTTAAATCGGGTCATTTCGAAGTAAGGTTAGCAGTGCGTTATATAAGTTAGTATTTCGGTGATTAAATCTAAATTCTGTTTCTTTTAACTGCAGTAAGAAGGTATGTGTAGGAACCCCATTAAATTGAGCCAGTCTTCGCTTGGCAAAGCTCCAAAAGGATTCAATACCATTAATGTGGGAAGAGCCCCGAACAAATTCATCGTTGCCATGATGGACTCGAAAGTGCTTGTCATAGCCCACATCCACGAGCCCATCGTAACTTCTCCAGCCGTCCGAATGAATCACGCTTTCTAAAGCTACTTTTCCTCTTATGATACCTTGAAGCACCTTTTTGGAAGCATTAGGGACAATTTCTGTATAGACGTTTCCTTGGCGTTTGAAGATCCCAAAGACGATGGTCTTCCCTCCAGCACCTCGGCCTCGTTTCCCCGGAATACGCTTAGCTCCAAAATAGGATTCGTCGACTTCAATCACTCCTTGTAAAGGGAATTGATCCAACGACCACTGGGTTATTTTTGTGCGAATTCTTTGATAGATGTCGGTAACTGAACGGCGAGAAAGCCCGGTAAGGATCGCACAATCGGTAGCGGTAAAGTCCATGGAAAAGAAGCGAATAAGTTGCCTAAATTTGGCTTCTGAAATTTTAGAACGGTTATAATACTTGTTAGTCATTGTACAGCAATATGTTACATATAATTATAACATGCTATGCTTCACTAGACCTTTATTTGATATTGAACGATTGATTAAAGACCAAACGGAATATTTTGGTGGCCCAAGAACGAAGCTTTACGGGCACCATTTGTACAAAATATATTTACCATATAGTAAAGAAGAAATCATAGACGAAGCTATTATTGGACTCCATGTTGAACTGGAAGATACAGTAAATCACTATTTTAAAACTTATGCAGGTCAAAGCCATTCCAGGATGGCGGAATGGAACAGCTATACTCAGGTGTCCCGAAAACCACTTTTATTTCCTTATATCAATCAAACGGAAAAGGGTGAAACTATGAATGACTATTTCAATGGTTTTTTTGCTGAGCATCAAAAAACTTACCATTTTGTGTCAGTGATGTCGTGGAGTAAAGGAGTGCCATTGTTGCTTAACGAACTTACCAAACAAGAACTAAATATCGAAAAAGCCTATTTAATAAGTTCTTGGTTATTACCTGAAAAAATGGAGTCTTTCGTAACTGCCAATCGCATTTCATCCGTCAACCCAAATACCTCATTTACTTTTATTCATGGCAGAGAAGACACCGATATTCCCTACACCGATGTGGAGTTATGGTATGAGCAATTACAACAAAATGGATTAAACGCTACGTTAAAAATTATCCCCTATTCAAGCCATTGGACCTACTGGCATAGCCCTGAAAAACTGTTACTAATAAATTAAGAGGAGCTTACATTACCATAATTTGCGTATTACATTAGAAAATATTAATGTAATAGCATAAATGAAAAATATTGTAATACAAATAAGCGTAGTATTTATTCTACTGGGATGTGGCCAAGAGCAGGAGGTAATAGTTAGGCTTGATCTTGCAAGAGAACACGATGAAGGAAGATTTAATCCTGACGCAGGCGATCAGGTATTTATAGCCGGTAATTTTAATGACTGGCAAAGCCAATCCGTTTTTTTAACAGATACAGATGGCGATTGGGTGTACGAAACAACGCTATCTGAAATTCCCGATACCGTAAGTTTTAAGTTTGGAATTCAATCAAGTGTCAATAAAGATTTAGCGAACGGAGGTTGGGAAGTTGTACCAAACCGAAGTGTAGTAAAAGAAGTGTTAGTTTCTGATGCACCGGTGTTTGAATTTAATAGATCCTGGAAACGGGATGTTGAAATAGAAATTCCATTTGCCGTTTCAATGAGTAATCAACAAGTACTTGGATTTTTCAATCCCGAAGAAGATAAATTAGTGGTTACGGGAAGTTTTATGGGTTGGGACCCTTTAGGAATTGAGTTAAAAGATGAGGATAAAGATCTGATTTATGAAGCCACGGTTCCTGTATCTATCACAAATGGAAAGCCGGAGCAGTATAAATACCGGATAGTTAAAAATGAGTCATCAACCGGATATTTGCCAAATAATGGTTGGGAGTTTTTGGACGATCGCTTGCTGATTTCGGAGGAAGAACGAGTCGATTATTTCAACGATCAGAAACGGATTGCACGGTTTCAAATTAGCGAATCTTATTTGAGAGATTCATTGAATGTCTCAATGAAGAAGGGAGATATATTACAGGTTAGATTGAAGGGAGGTGATTTTGATTATTTGAGTTCGGAAATGATTAAGACAAAAGAGAATTATTTCGAAGTTTCTGTACAAATTCCTATGTCTGCTTCAAACGTTAATTGGTGCTTGGTTAAGAATTTATCAGAGTGTGCAAATGAAGAAAGAAGTATTAACGTCAATCAGTTTGGTAAACACCTAAGTTTATGAAGAAAAGGTACATATTAGTTTTAATCTTTCTCATTCAGTCATTTACTTTTGAAAATTCAAAAGCCCAATATATTCCCATTCAAATTTATGATCTAATAGTAGTAACAGATTCTTTGAATGAAGATTACCTTTTTTTTAGAATACAAGAAGACCTTAAAAACAGCGATTACTTTAAAAGAAATATTTATCAACTGAATGTTGAATCTGGTACTGAAAAACTTTTTTTAGAAGATTATTTTGATAGGAGATTTGGTTTCGAATATTCGGTGGGGATTCTGGCATTTGAGTTAATTAATAACGATCCAAATAATTTTATAAATGTCACTATATATTGCGATAATGAATGTTCCGAGTATATACAAATTCCCGATAGCTCAGATATTTTTGGAGGACTGTTTGTTACCATAGATAACTTAAATGTCGAAACAGGCAAAGATAGTGGGTTAGTATACGTGAAGGCGTATGGCGAAACCGTAATAGGAAGAAATGGGGGGAAGGATTGGCCGGACGCCAATGAAAACAATGGGTTTGAAATTCCTGATAGATCCAAGGTAAATTTCCCTTTGAGATCATTAAGCCCTTATAATGATTCGTTAATGTTTGGGCTAGATTCGTTTTTTGAAGTTGACAGTAACGCATTTTATAGAAGTATTGATCAAGGGCTTACACTTGAAAGTTTAAGTGATACTTTACTTCCTGAAGCTTATGGTTACGATAGTAACCAAAACACTATCTACATAATTGATAGAATAAATGCTCCGGGAAATACATGCACATTTGAAACTTGTAAGTATGGATTATACAAAAATGATTTTGAAGGAAGTCTGGGCAACTGGGAAAAGCAAAATATTTTTGAAACCCAATTATCACTCAAAGTTCACCCAACAATTTCGGGTACAATCTATGTGTGGAATAAAGATTCCGTAGCCATATCAATGGATTTTGGAGAAACCTTTACAACTTTGGTAAATCCTGAAGAAGAGGTAACCGGATTTACCGTTTCTGCAAATAATGAATATTTCTCTACTACCTATAATCTGTACAAAATTGAACATGGAAATTCGGTACAGCTAAGATCAATACCTATCTCAAATGAAGAAACTGTTAAAATACCCGTCGAATTTGAACTACTTCAGAATTATCCCAATCCTTTCAACCCTTCTACTACGATTATCTATAAAATGGATAGGTCTGGTATTGTTGAATTAAAATTGTATGACATAACAGGCAGACTAGTGAGGGAAATAATCGATGAATTCAAACCTGCCGGGAATTACTCTATAGAACTTAACGCAAAGAATTTGTCAAGTGGAACATACATACTAAGAGGGAAACTGGGCAATGAAATAGAAATCCAAAAAATAACTTTAATAAAATGAAGAGATTATTACTTATTGCGAATGTGTTTGCAGTCCTGTTTTTTGTAGGAAATACGAAAGAGTTAGCTACTCAAAGATCAAGTAATTATTGCCCGCTATTTGAAGACTCAACCTTAACCATGGAATACCCATTTCATTGTAATTATTGGAAGAGTGTAGAAAAAAATAATTAAAATGTAACAGTTTGGTAACACGGTACTCTTTTAATTAGAGCCAAGGAGTTTTATGTATAAAGCAGGTGCAATTTTATATTTGTTTATCAGCCTCACATCATGTGACAAAGGGGAGAATGTAATACTGCGAATTGATCTTGCAAGAGAACACGATGAGGGAAGATTTAATCCTGACGCAGGCGATCAGGTATTTATAGCCGGTAATTTTAATGACTGGCAAAGCCAATCCGTTTTTTTAACAGATACGGATGGCGATTGGGTGTATGAAACAACGCTATCTGAAATTCCCGATACGGTAAGTTTTAAGTTTGGAATTCAATCCAACACAAATAAAGATTTAGCGAACGGAGGTTGGGAAGTTGTGCCAAACCGAAGTGTAGTAAAAGAAGTGTTAGTTTCTGATGCTCCGGTGTTTGAATTTAACCGCTCGTGGAAAAGAAATGTTGAGGTGCAAATACCGTTTGCTGTTTCTATGAGCAATCAACAGGTATTAGGGTTTTTTGATCCGGATAAAGACAAAGTGGTGGTAACGGGAAGCTTTATGGGATGGGACCCAATAGGCATTACATTGAAAGATGAGGATAAAGATCTGATTTACGAAGCAACGGTTCCTGTTTCCATCAAAAATGGAAAGCCGGAGCAGTACAAATACCGGATAGCTAAGAATGAGTCATCAACCGGATATTTGCCAAACAATGGTTGGGAATTTTTGGACGATCGGTTGCTTATTTCTGAGGAAGAACGGGTAGATTATTTCAACAATCAAAAACGGATTGCCCGGTTTCAAATAAGTGAGGCTTATTTGCAAGATTCATTGAACGTCACAATGAAAAAGGGAGATATACTACAAATCAGATTAACAGGAAGTGACTTTGACTTTTTGAGTTCGGAGATGATTGAAACGAAGGAAGGTAAGTATGAAACGTCTGTTCAAATTTCCATGAATGTTTCGAATTTTAAGTGGTATATCACTAAAAATACAAACGACTATTTATTTGAAAGTAGGTATATAGTTGTAACTCAAAATGGTAGGGTATTTAGTTTATGACTATCAAAGTTCCATTATTTTTCATTTTTATTCTCCTATCTATTGATGTAAGCGGACAAGACTCTCTACAGGCTTTATATTTTCCATATCAAATAGGAGATAGAGTAGCATATAATGTTTTTGATGATAATAACTCTGGTGACCGAATTTTCGAATATAGATTGGATATTACAGGTGAAGAACCACGGGAAGCTCTGGTAGTAATAGGTGGTAGTTATAGTGGTTTTGGGTTATTCGATTTTTATCAAGATAGCTCTAACAGTATCAAGGGTATAGGAATATTTGAAGGATTTGAACCTTGGATAATTTTAGATTTATCTAAAACAAATGAAATAAATAGTCCATGGATTTCTTACGAGAGAAATGGGTTTTTTGAGTTAGGTATAGTTCAGAATAAGACTTTTAAAGAAGTATTTTTTCAAAAATCGGATTCTGTGATTGGGGTGAATATATTTCAATCAGGAGATTCTACAGAAACAGAAGGTTTAGATAGATTTTATCAAGAGTGGTCCCAAAAATATGGTCTATTATATTATTTTGGCTATGATGGAGGACCTACTTATTTGATTAAGGGGTTAAAACTTAGGGATCAATTTTTTGGGGATAGTTCTTCAGTGATCACTTCGTCAAAAATTTATAGTGATATTCCTAAAACAACTAAATTATTTCAAAACTATCCAAATCCATTTAATCCAGCTACAATAATTAGTTTTGACAATAAAACATCACAATATCTAACTCTTAAAATATATTCTATAACAGGGCAAGTTGTAAGAACAATATTTAAAGAAAATTATTTTGGAGCAGGAAGATATAGTGTTGAAGTAAATTTGAATGATTTTTCCTCAGGAAGCTACATTTACGAATTAAAATCAAGCTCTAGTAGATCTTTAAAAAAAATGACACTTATTAAATAACCTTGATACATCATGAATTACATATATAAATTAATACCAGTATTTTTATTATGTCCATCAATATTAGTTGCTCAAACAGCTCCAGATTATTGTGGAACAAATGATGGTCCTGAAAATCATAGCTTAACAATTCAGGGAGATGGGGAGTTTATAACTTCACACGGAACATTAAATGTTCTTGTAGTATTTGTTCGGTTTCCTGATGATAACGGAGCATCAAATCATTGGCCCGCATCTGGGTTCCCATCTTTGACTAGTTCTTTTATTGATAGTACTACTACACAAAACTCTACTAATTATGTAAATATCACTAATTATTTTGATCAAATGTCTTTAGGACAGTTCAATGTTATTGGAGATGTAGTAACTACAACGGCGACTAATTCTTCTGATTATTACATTACTGACTCTTCTTTTGTAGATAATAAATGGGAATATACTTACGATAGGTATAACGCGACAAAAGATGTTCTGATTTCTTTAGATAATGATGTTGTTTTTAGCAAATACGATAACTGGACTAATAGCGAAAGTTTTCAGAATTCAAATTCCTCTGATGGTATAGTGGATATGATATTTATGGTTTGGAAAGGTAGTTGGTTTGGTGGATGGCGGGGAGAGGCAAGCTTGGGATATGGATCAGATATTTTAGTTGATAATGATTCAACTACAATTAAAACAAGGTACAGGACTTCACTGGGGTCAGGTAAGTATAAATCTGGGGGGTCTGGGGTTACTATACACGATAATTCTGGTTCTGGGACTTTATTGAATTCAGTAAAGCATGAGCTTGGTCATTATTTGTTGGGAAGCGGTCATCCTTACGGCAGTTTTCAAAATCGGATTGCAAGTATGATGCAATGGGGTGAGCCTAGTGGTAGAAGTACAAATGCAGAGGAGCGTGAAAGACTTGGATGGATTAGTGTACCGGAAATCACTCAAAATTCTTCAAACATAGAGCTCGATGATTTTATAACAACTGGTGATGCTTATAAATATGACATTACGCCCGGTAATGGTTCTGATTATGAATATTTATATTTTGAAAATCACCAAAAATTAAGCATTTATGACGATGCTACTCGTAATAGCTCCGATAAAGGTTTAATAGTTCTCCATGACAAAGCCTCGAATAAAACATCAGAATTTGTCAGATATCTTTTAACAGATGGAGATTGGGATTTTGAAAATGTGTATCCGTATGCTATTGAGCATCCTTCACCAAGTAATGCATCAATATTACCAGTTTGGGAAAAAGTGAATCCCGATCCAAGTAATTTTGGGGACAATATGTCACGAAGAAGATATGTGTTCATTCAAAATTCACCAAATACAAATGATACCACTATTAGGCAGTTTGTATATGCTCTAAAAGAAGATGGGAACATAACAGTTGAACCTTTTTTTCAAGGAGTAAACATCACATCAACCTTTAACCCTGATAAATATTCTACCCTATCTAAAATAACTAATCCTAAGACTAGAGAATTCAATAGCTCAAATGGTCCAGACTTTTATATGAACGTAGTTTCTCAAACTGGTAATAAGTTATATGTGGATTTTGAAGTAAATCATGACCCATATACCATAAACGAAAATACAGATTGGGATCGCCAAATATTTTTAGATAATTCAGCATCCATCTCAAATAGTGCAGTATTAACATTAGCTCCTGAGACAGGCATATACTCAAACACGACCGGTGGAATTGTGGTGGTCTAGGTTCATAGGACAGCGTTTTTGTTTTTCTTAGT
>TARA_R110002110_G_C13467715_1_pt1 | contig 12937 bp, 11 predicted proteins | sample TARA_R110002110 | Tara Oceans TARA_R110002110 (sample SAMEA4397330) | marine metagenome | biome: Polar Biome; feature: [SRF] surface water layer (ENVO:00010504); material: water (ENVO:00002006), including particulate matter (ENVO:01000060) such as... | depth 5 m
TGTTGTGTTCATGACGTGAGTGCCCCCGTTGTTGGTGGAGACCCGAGAAAAACAAGGTGTTGAATTGGATACCAGCCTTGGCTAGCATGACAAGCGTAAAATGTATTTGAGTAATGATAGCAAAGCACGCAGAATTATACTCATAGAACAGCAAACGCCATCTTAAGCATAAATTTTAAAATTTGAGTTTGAAGTACTTTGAAATAAAGTTGGTAGGCGCGAGTGACTTTGAACCGATAGGTTATGTGTTTGATATTAAAGTAAAATGACCCCAAAAATGGCTAAAATGTTGCCCCCAAAGTTGCCCCCAAACGACCGTTCGTCGTTTGAAGCCTGGTTTCGGGATTTAACACTAGCCAATGTATCTCATTTTACGTCTAAATGTCGCTTGCAATATCTTATTCTGGAATATTTGGAAATTTAACCAAACCAAACTGACTATTAACAATTGCTTCCCTACACTGTTTCTTAAAATTTCTATCTCTATGTTCCAACAGATATTGATAAATAGGAAATAGATCCATTGTTCTAATTAACAAAATATTATGTTGTTCTGCTACAGAAATGCATTTTGTAGTAAACTGCTCTGCTCTTTGAGCTGGTGGAGTAAAACGATACCCATTCCCAAAAAGCACCCCTTTAGCCGATAGCTTTACATTGGGTTTTGAAATATATTCGGATAAGTTTCTCATCAATTGTGAGATTTTCTTAACATCTATAGCTTTTTTTTCTTTTCCTTCTGCTTCCCCCAAAAACGCACCTTCAGAACAAGTAAATACAACATCAAATTGAGATTCATTATCCTGATAAGATTCAGCTTTAAACCCTATTAATGATAAGCAATGTTTTAAGCTATCTTCTAATGGCGTCCCAGCCTCATATAACAACCTTTTAGGGATTATTGTATTTTCAAGTTCTCTTTCTTTTATTAGCTTTTTACCAGTTAGATCCTGGATCCTTTTCTCAATCAATAAGATTTTATTTTCTATTTTTTTCTCAGCTTCAATCTCATATTCTTTATTAGAAACCCAGTCGGGGGGTGGAGAAAGCTCACTTTTATTTTTTAGTGTTTTATTTATTGATATCAAATTTTTAACAAATTTGTTTGCAAATATTACCGCAATATCTGTCCAACTTTCTTCTTCTGTTCCATCTTCAGATTGATTTGTATCTATAAATTTAGGGTCATTAAGATTAAAGGCTGGCAAAACAATTATATGACTATTATGAGATGTGGAAATTATACCTCCTAAAATACCATTACCTTTATTTTGGTATAAAATTGGCTCCCCTGGAAAATTATCTTCCTCAAATGTTACCTCATACTGAAAACAGTCTTTATTTTCTTCCCAAATTGTTCGAAGTATTGCGTTTTTACTATTATATTTAATTGATGCCCCAAACGAAGCATGATATACAGATAGCCCTGGACAAACAAAGTATGAATTGATCAGCTTAACATCATTTATGATTTGGCGATTTCTGCCAGTACCAGAGTACTCTTTTTCCCCTGTATAGTAATAGAACTCTATTGGCTTCACACAAACTATACATATCATTATGCCTGCTTTAATTGCATTATCAATTTCTTTATCCCAAAAATTAAGATCATTAACAAACTCACCTGACATTTCTTGATTAATGCATTGCTTCCCTCTATATTTTGAACTTGCCCACAAGTTGAATTCATCAAAAATGGTGGGGAATAGTAATACCATGTCAGCATCTATCAAAGAGCAGTGTTTTCTATAAGGTACGAACTCTAATTCTACGCCTGCATTATCTGATGGGAATTCTTCAATTCCAACTGCAATAATTTTAACACTCAATTTATTATCCCTTAAAATCAATCATCAAACATAAAGTTAAGAAAATTCTCAACATGTTATTTTAATAGCGGCTGTATTAGTGTGTTAATTAATTCAAAAGCATTATATACTCCCGCTATAGTTGCGATATTGCTAAGAGGTTCAAATAATGCTTTAACCACTGATTTATTTGGATTTGGCTTTATTAATTGACTTTGAATTGACTCAATATCTGCGATAGTTTCTAATTTCTGTGTTTCATCAATTTTACCAGATTGTTCAACCTCAGATTTAAACTTATCAAGTTCATTCATCAGCTCTGTAAATTTACAATTTACAACATTTCCATCCCCAATAACAGTTACCCCATTGATATTTGTTATATTAAAAGTTGGATGTTGCTTAACCCTACGAAAAGTAGATGCTTCCTCATATCTATCTATGCCAGTATCTGAAATTTTATATTTGAGTTGTGGGTTTGTAACGTTAACCCCCTGTTTTGTGGTAAATGTTTTATCTACCTGCTCCTTAATAACCCACCCTTTTTGAATTAAATAATCAAGGTTGGAGCTTATTTCCTGCTGCTTATAATCATATTCGGTTTTCACCGCTTGTGTGATGTCTCTTATACCTTTAGCTATGCTAGTAGGACTGCGGGCGTTTATGTGAATTTTATGTAAAACCCTCATGATGTTATCACGTATTTCATCTTGCGTATTCATTGTATACCTGATCAGTAATAAATTAAAATACTAATTTATTAACGTATCGGTCAGTTTGTGAAGAACATAAGTAATACCCTTTTAACAACACGATATTTTTGTTCTTAAAATGCTTTACAACCTATTTATTTCAAAATATTTTCAAGCTAGTTCTTATATCAGTCGATTTAGATTGGTAAACCCTTCTATCTGCTGACATACCATCATACCTAACTGGAGCATTACATTGATCGAACCACATGAACAACTTTTAACAAAACCTAGTAATGATACCCTTTTGTACAAAATTGTTCCTTCAAAATTTTTCTTTGATATGCTGAGAAACGACTATCTGTATTTTAGACGAGTTGATACTTATCATGATGACAACAGAGATTCAGAACAGCCAGACAATCATAATGATACCTATGGAAAAAAGGTTTTCGAAAAGGACCCAACTTTTACTCTAACCGATTATTATAATAGATGCAGAGCAAGAACTTATGCCTGTTGTTTTACAACTGAAAATACAAAGTATATTGAGGATAATTATTCAAATGGAGATCCAAGTTGTATTTGCTTGGTTTTTCAGTGTGGAAAATTTATCGAACAACTGAATTCCATTTATAATGAGACTAAAATATCATTCAAAAACCAACTGCTTGAAAATTTCTTTTACATCAACTACGGGCTTGTTACCTATGGGAAATTTAATAATTTCATTTCAAAAAGAGGTGATATGGCAAACCCAATTGAATTTGCCTACTTTAAAGATGAAGATAAATATTCAAAAGAAAAAGAATTTCGAATAACTCTATCAACCCATGGGATGCCTAAAGCATTTCAATTACCAGACAAATCTAAATTTTCTTTCCCTGATTTTATAAAAATCGAGCTGAACTTCAAAGAAGCACTTATATCCAACGCTTTAAAAATGATTTTAATTTCAAAGAACCATTCCACTAATTTCAGAAGTGAGCTTGAGGAGCAACTTAAATTAAACAATATAGATATAAACTTTATTAACAGCTAGTTATAATAAATCACCCCTAAGCTGGCATTAACACAACATCTTCCATCCCATCCATAACCCACATACCAATAAACAACCGCATCACCTCCACCGACAACTCACCCCTAATAATCTCTTGTTTATCGGCTTCGCACAGCATGCAATCCAGCACACATTCAGGAGCAACACCCAAACCAACACAACATTTAGTAACAAACTCAACCAAAGTTTGATTCAGATATAGCATATTGGGGTGGGAACACCGGGAACACCGGGAACAACCAATAGATACGGGGGCTGTAGCGTTCCCGTTCTGTTCCCGGTGGTCTTTTGACCGGGAACAAAACTGTTCGATAGTATGTTCTAGGGACATATAGGATTCCTCGAAATGATGAATAATTGAATTGATGAGCGCTGCGAATCAAAATCCCACTTTTTGAAGGGGACGCTTGCAGCGCAAAGGGGATTTATACCACCAGACCAGACAGAACAACCAAGTCCCTTTATTAGCTACACTCATACTCATCAGAAATAAGAATATGATAAAGATTCTTCAAACCTGCGTTGGTTCTTGTCTTTTTGGTTAGGCGATCGGCATCTTTAAGCACAATCCATTTAGCACGATTTAATGCCTCTACTATACGAGGGCGTTCAAAGCCTGCCCCTGCTTCTTTTAGAGCCACGGAGAAGAACATATACACTCGGTCTCTGTCTTTACCTTTACCGGCATCTCTATACCAGCCTGCGCGATTGATAATAGACTTATCACAATCCTCATGAACAGATGAAAAACGAGAATCTCCATGCTTGGCAATAAACTCACTCACAGATTGTAGGATTTGATTATCTTCTGTCTGGACTGGACCTAAGAATCTGCGATAACGTTGAAATGCGATTAAAGATGCATCCAATGCACTTTCAGGCTCCCAAGGTAAAAGCCCATACTCTATACCCAATTCACCGGCCAACCCCATGATGGCAAAGACTGTTGCGGCTCTTCTCTCTAAATTGGTAGCCAAGTGTTTGCTATATTTTTGCGTTATCTTGTTCAAAAACTCTGAGAAATCTCGCTTATCTTCTATTAGCTTTTTAATAAAAGCTGGGCCTATATGACCATAGTGTTGAAAGCGCATGGCTTTGAGGTGGTCAGAGAATTTGCGTCCATTTTCAAACCCATGGAGATTACTAAAAGCACCGTATTCAAATGCAACAGGGATACTCAGCAAGCGTACAAGCTGGCCTACATTTGGGCGCTTACCAATCTCGTTCATAATAGAGGCCAAAGTTCGCTCACCGGTGGATAATGTCATAATGCGCCAACGCTGAACCTTGCGCGCATTGCCCATACGCCCAGCTCGTTGTTTACCTTGGCCATTGACCAACATATAAGTAATTTTGCCAATCTCATATGGGGAGGCTTCATCAATCTCATCCAAAATTAAGCAAGTGTCATTGCGAGCCGCTGCGACGCCTTCAAGACCATTGGCAGTTGCGCTCCACGAACGTACAAATTCAGATGAACCCCAAATACTAGCCGCAACCTCTATAGCCGTGCTTTTACCACATGAGGAGTCTCCTACCCAATGAATCCCACCACCTTGCTGGCGAGCAATAAACTTTAATAATGGGCCAGTTAGTGCAGCTGAGACTGAAACCATGAGAGGAATGTTACCCACACATAGCTTACCAATCTCTTGTTGCCACCCTGCTAGCGTGCCTGCACACCGAAATTCATTTTCGCCTAAGCTCTCAGATTGGAATACCACATCCGCTTTACCTATAACCTTATTGGGTAAAATAAAAGCATCATCATGCCAACCGACCCTTTCAACTGCGGTGATTTTGCGCTTTGAGGGTTGGGACATGACATAACCCATGATATCGCTTCGCCGTTTGGGGTTGAATACAACCCCTTGGCTCAACAACTCACCTCGAAGTTCATCCCCATTACCTTTTAACAGATGCATCGGCATTGCCCATTCATGCCATCGACCATTGGTGTCTTGGAATTTTAGCAATCGACCAAAATTATCCTGACTAGGCGAAGAGGTAATCCCCTCTACTTTTAATGGTGAACAAATCCATTCATCCACTTCAATTACCTCGCCTTCTTTAAAGCGCACACCATGCCAATATACCCCTGGTCTCATCTTGTTGCCGTTTAACTCAAACCAATCATCATAAGATTGGTAAGTAGAGCGTTCTATCTTTGGTTTAGATAGTTTGGAAGGCAATATATTCATAGGATTTTTAATATCTGTAATCAATTTGTTCCCGCTGTTCCCGGTCATAGAATCACACCGGGAACGGCTACAGCCCCCGTGGTTATTGACTTGTTCCCGGTGTTCCCGTTGTTCCCGGTCCAAAGTGTCATTCTCAATCATGAAACCTCCTTTGTGCGCTTGGATATGCGAGTGGCCTTCCAATTAATGAGATCGTTAAAGTCGCTTAATGAAATAGGTGCATCTTTAGGCCATACAGGCTCTGTATAGTCTGCCCCGGCAGCAATAGCCGCTTCACGCGCTTTTGTTATGCCGGGATTCCCTGGTGTTAACCTGTCATCATCTGCACAAATCAACATTGGAGTGTCAGGCCAATGATGCCGTATCAATGTGGATACAAAAATTAGGTTACCCGCATCAATTGCAGCAACCACACTACAATCAGGATAGGCAGCGGCTAATGTGGCGCCGGTCGCATAGCCTTCACAAATTAGGATCTTCTTTGGAGAGCTTACCCAAGATACCGGAATAAAATTACTCTTTTTAGCACCACCAGATAATAATTTTTTGGTACCATCTGGGTTAATAAATTGTAAACTTTGAATCTCATGCTCAAAGTTAACTATGGGTAGCACCAATGTATTCCCCCTTTGCCTCGCAACAAAGGGGACAACGCGCTTATTGACTAAATATGGATGTTCTTGATTTGCAGGCTCGGTATTGTCCCATATATATTTAGCACGCTCAGCTGCTTGCTGATTTACCTGAAGCTGCCTCTTCTCACGCTGCTTCTTTGCCTGTCCTATTAGTTGGCGATGATTTGACCATTCTTGCGCGCTCATCTCATCTTTAGACTTAGCGCACCAATTTATGACCATACCTGTACGCCAATTACCAAAACAACCCGCAGGAATGTTATTAGCATACAACACATACCACCCCGCCATATCATTGTTGTTGTCTTTGGTGGAGAACCTATGTATTTCACCATCTGAAATAATATCAGATGGTGGTTTTATACCAGAATTGAGCATTTGGGTTTTAAATTGTTCAATATGATTAAGCATCAATAACCTCACACGGCTCCTTACGACTATGCTTGACTTGCTGCTCTATCCATTCATCAATTTCGGTTGCTAACCAGCCAACCGCTCTACCCCCTCCTAGGTTTATGGCTTTGGGAAATTTGTTTTCTGAAATACGTAAATAGATGGTGCTACGAGATAATCCCGTAATGCTTTTAATACTAGAAAGTCTTAGTATCTTTTGTGTCATTCATGAACTCCTTAAACATTTATAAGCTTTACACCTACTATGTTATCGAGTCACAAAACTCGCACAACCGTGTTAGGGCAGCTATTAACCCAATAGTGCTTATTGGGTTAAGGATACAATGTTTGCAAGGGATATTGGGCACTCATAACCTTACTATTGGGCTATGTTTTTTTTAAATTAACAAAACTTAATGTTAAACTATGTACGCAGATTTCTTTGAGGAAATTATCAGATATAGAGTGATATGTAGTAAGATTAGTTGATATGATTTGACATGGAGTGATACAGGTTAAATGATATGAATTAATCTGAAGTGATATGACTTGAGATAGAGTAATATTAAAACACTGTTTTCAACATGAAAATATTTTGGCAGCTACGTGGTACATTCCATATGTAATAATTTACGCAATAAGCAAGTTATTACATATAAAACATACCACCTTTGCATATAAGTAAGCTTAGCTTTGGTCTAAAAGCTCACCCAAAAACTGACAAAACGGAATAATATTCTGCCTGACACTCGCCTCTTCTAACGCCGCCATATAAGTATCTCGTTGCTCCACTGGAACAATTGTCCAAGGATACCCACCTGATGCGCACATCACATTCATCATAAAACGTCCAATTCGACCGTTGCCGTCCATATACGGATGAATATAAACAAAGAAAAAATGGCCTAACACAATACGAACCGACGCCTCTTCTTCTTGTTTGAGTAGGTCAAAATACGCAGGCATGAGCTCTCGTACTGCTTCAACATTGGGTGGTACATGTTGTGAGCGCCGAATATATACCAAATTACTACGATACCCAGCCAAATCAGCTGGCTGCAAGATACCTGCGGTTACACTTGGGCTAAACAACTCACGAAACCAATCACCATGGTCTTTCCAAGCAACCTCACCTGGATTTTCACCCTGAATGACTTTTTCAATACTTTGCTTGACGCTTTGGAATGCTTGCCAATAACCTCGTGCTGCTAAAGCGTCTTTATGTTCTTTGTGTCTTTCAATTAAATCTGGATTCCAATTACCACTACGGACTTGATCAATGAGCTCTACGCTAACGCGATAACCTTCAATAGAGAGCGAGTGATAAGCATCGCTGATATATTGCTCATCCATATCTTTAAGATATGTATCTAAATCTATTGCTTGGGTAGCAGCCTTAGGAAACTGCTTGATAACATCCTCACGCATTTCATGCCATAACATGCGGATGCGGTTCACATGTGGTGATAGCTCTCTATGAGAGAATGATATAGGCGTAGGCGCTTCAAATGGATCATTCTCACGGATATCATACCCGGCAGATTGCATTGTCTTTATAATATCATCGGCAATTTTGTCATTGCCAATATTCCTAAACGCACCTGCTAAACGACCTGCCACAGTGCTATGCCCACCCTCTAAAAGCATTGGTAGAATCTCAGACGCATCTCGAATCATTGCAAGCGCGGCTCTCACATCCGTTGGGTTTTGTTTGAAAATTTGAGTGGAACAATTCACAAGAGCGGGAATGAGGGAAAAAACATTCAAGCCTTTTTTATCTTCAATATTATTTTCCTTTGGCATAGCGTATCTTACATTCAATACAGATGTATCAAATGGAAGCTGAGTTATCTTATTGTCACCTTTAGGAGAGTGCACTAAAAGTTGTCTAGGCACGGTCCAATTTTCTGCATGTAGTAATACGGATTGTTCCGGTGACAAGCACCATGTTTGATCAAATCGTTGACTGAGATATGAGGCAGAGAAATCCCAAAATGAAGCGTACCAGCTCGTGCTTTCTCCACGAGGTTCATCTGGCCGCGATGGGACATACCAGCCCTTTATGACCTCTAGCAAGAAACCATTTTTAGACAGGCGCTCACGATGGGTTCGGCTTAAGTCTTTTGCACGAACGGCAACAACACCCTGCTTTTGAAGTTCTCGCAGAGCCTCTAATGAAACAGCCAATTTTTCTGAAGGTGCAACCATCATTCTTTACCATATTATGAGTTATTATTTCGTGCTAATCCTAGGTTATTGCGTTGTGGAAATCCTAGGTTATTGCGTTGTGTTAATTATAGGGTATTACGCTGTGTTATTCATAGGTTATTGTGCAAAAAGTATATTTTTTTTATTCAGCCTTATCAGCACCTCACTTTAAAAACATAAATAACCATTATATTTCAATAGTTTATATAGTTTCTCATAGAAGAGGTAATTTATAGCCTAAAAATAAGTGTGCTTACTCTAGTGTGATAATTGGGTCCTTTCTACCATATATTTATACGGGGCACAGAAGCGCAAAATGCGTGTAGAAACTGGGATTGAGATTTCACCCCCCACTCAAGTAGTGGCGGTAATAATAATTCTGGTTAGAGCAGAATATGATGGGGAAGCACTACCCACCTAGTTGTCTACCTTGGTTTAAATTATAGAAGATATAGGATAAGCGAATTTATTGTAAGCTTGTGAACTTTTTTAGGTAACACAAAAAACGTTGTAACAGAGATTATCTACGTGCCTGTAGTGAAAAAAAAGCAAGAAGATAATACCCACTTACTTGTATATCTAAGGTACGTATAGCTATATATATTTTTTTCTGGGGGTAGTATTAGTAACCTTACTGTTTAAATACAATAAGACTATTTTTCATGGGAAAGGAAAGTTTTGAATGGCAAATCACAGTAACGTATCTAAGTTATCAGATATAATAAGCAACTTTATTGAATTTGAAATTGAAAAATGTAAAAAATTTCCATATAACCATAATCCTACCCTTGGCGATATGTATGAAGCAATTACAGAAGGAGCAATAGATCAAATTATCCCAGTAAAATTTAATCTAAAGATTGTAAGTGGCTTTATCTATGATGAATATGGGTTTCAAAGTAGACAGATAGACCGAATGCTTGTTGTTGGTGATGGGAAAAGAATTGGGCGTACTAATTCTTATGAATACAATATAAATGATGTTCTTGTTATCTTTGAAGTAAAAAAAAGCCTAAATAAAAATGAGCTATCAGATGCATATGAATTATTATCTGCAATCTCAAGAGCATATAAAAACAGTTTCGAGGCAAGAATAAGTAATAAAGACGAAATTAATATAATGTATGCGGCAAAATCATTTTCACAAATTACGGGGCGACCAGAACCAGCTGAGTATTATGATATTAAGTTCATGAACCAAGAAGAAGCTCTAATTTTTTATACTTTAGTGAGGGATACATACGCACCAATTTCCATTGTCCATGGGTATGGGGGTTATAAAACAGAAAAAGGCTTAAGAGATAGCTTTATAAGTTTCCTAAAATCAAAAATTAATTCAGAGTGTTTTGGCACACCTTGTATACCAAATCTTACATCTAGCGCTCCATTTTCTATAGTTAAGACAACTGGCATGCCATTTAAAGCAAAATTAATCCAGGAAGATTATTGGCCAATAGTCTCCTCTACTCGAACTAATACAATGTATCTTATGATTGAAATAATATGGACAAAACTATCATTGGTTTTTAATTATAGAATGCCATGGGGCATAGATCTAGAAAGTGATGTAATGGCTCTGCTTTTAAGCGGTAAGTACGCCTGTAATGAAGAAAATAATTCAGAGGGGTGGAGATATAAATTTGAATCAATTCAAGAAAATGAATTGAAAGATAACATATGCAAAGAAGATTGGGAACCACCTATTGTCCCCAATATTTTCTATAAACTAGTCCAAAACATATCTATATGTGGGGATTTAAATGTTGAATCTGAATATTTTAAATGTCATGTTGTTGAATCCAGTCGCTCCGAAGAAGAGATAATTAAAGAGTTAATAGGAACAAATATTCTTACTTTTGATAAAAATACAGGCAATATCTCAATAATAGGGAAGGAATTATATTTTGTACAAGTTTCAGATAATTCTTGGGCTATTTATGATGACAAGTCGAGACTTAGCCAATGGTGTAAATTAAAGGGTATAGAGCCTAATTTTATAAATGTTTATAGGGGCATAAATTAAAATACCTATCTTCCTTATTTTTCAATATCAACAGTAAAGGTTGACTCCCCTGACTCAATTCCCTTTTTTGCTTTTTTATAAGCAAAGCGTTGTAATTGAGGAGAGCTTTGGTTTAAATCATCTTTTTGTGTTGTGAGGAATTTTAATTCTTCAATAAAAATTTCATCTGATTCAATTTGAAACAACTCAACATTTTTTAAAATTCTTATTTTGTTCATGAGGGTGTTATATTTGTTTCCCACACTGAGATGTGTAGCAGCTCGATCCTTTGGGTTAATAAAAGTTAATATACTTGATAAGCCTGTAATAATAAAAGATATTATACCTGCAACAGCTATCCACTCTTCTTTATTAAAAATCGATACCCCAGCGAAAGCAGAAAGGATTACAATAGATAGGCCAGTGTATAAGTGGGTGTTATCCCAAAATCTTGCTGCAGCGTAATGACCTTTTGATGAATAGCATAAATTCTCTTCGAGCCTTTGAGCTTCCTTAGCAGCCTCTTGCCTAGCCTTTGAAAACTGACTTAATCTTGTTTCAATTTTTTTATCCATAGCTAGGGAAATAATCTCCAAATAAATTTTGCCAATGTTTAATTGCTTTGGCAACATTATTAACTTTTACTGATTCTTCAGCATACCATGCTTCTATATAAGCTTTTTGTAAAGCTGATTGTGCAATATACTCATCGTTTTTTTCTTTTTGATAACTTCCAACATCACCCCCATAACCCGATGGGTCTAAGTTTTCTTGCAAAACAAGTTTACTAGCTTTCTGAAAAAAATACCTTACTCCTGAAGGGTAATCACTAATAATTATGTTATCAAAAACTTCTAATGCTAACACTTCTAAATGGAAGGATTGAAAAAAACTATTATGAATTCTATTCCAGGCTTTAATCATCTTAATTAGGGGGATTAATTTGCCATTTTGTATTTGATTTTTTTTCGTTAATATCTCAACATGGATTTTAGGGTCGGTAGAGATCCATATATTTCTTGTTGAGTTTGGAATCAAGAATCCACCATTTTTTCGATGAAAAGCAGGCACTATATCTACCATAAAATCAGTAAATGTAATCGTAACGGCCTGTCCGTTTCTACTTATTTTAGGAGTTTTAGTGAAAGTTTTTTGTAGGACTCTTTTTACCTGATCTAATAAGTTGGCAGGCCCATTGTTTTGAGCCCTAAAATATTTGGGGTCCAGGATTATAAATATATCTATATCTGACTTGCTTAATGGAGATATCAATGTGCATCTCCGATATGAGCCTGTAAGAAAAGAATCAAGAACAATCATGTCGGATTGAATAACGTTTCTAACATTTGTTTGACGTGTTGAAACTGTTGATTCCTGTAGCATAGTGATTTGTAAATTGTTTTTAAATTTCTCAATTGCTAAGCTGATAGATGTGGCCACAAAAACCTCTAATATTTTTTGAATTGAGTAAGTTATCATAACGTTAAAAATAAATATGTGACAAGCTGAGACTCCCATAGAACACCCAACTCTGCTTATAGCTTACATGGTTTCCTATCAACCAAATATTTGGGTCCTTCCAACCACATACTTATACGGGGCACAGAAGCGCAATACCCGTGCAGCAAGTGGAATTCTGGTTGGGGGCTCCTTCTTCTAGTGTTGGTAACTTACACTGTAAAATTCAGCGTTTTGTTATTTGGCACTATAAAGTTTTAGCGTTTAGGTCAGGTACCACTCTTGATCGAGTATACTGCCTTTGACTTTAAAATATAACGAAACCCTATGGTTGTTAGTATTCCTGCTTATTTACCAAGTAGCTTGTTACCAGCTCACTCATTGCTATAAATATCTAAGCTTTTTCTAAAACCAGTGTCTTATATCCTTTTTTTGGCTCTTCATCAAAAACAGGGGCACTTTAAATCCATTATATTA
>TARA_R110002110_G_scaffold225679_1_pt1 | contig 12934 bp, 2 predicted proteins | sample TARA_R110002110 | Tara Oceans TARA_R110002110 (sample SAMEA4397330) | marine metagenome | biome: Polar Biome; feature: [SRF] surface water layer (ENVO:00010504); material: water (ENVO:00002006), including particulate matter (ENVO:01000060) such as... | depth 5 m
TATGCCAACAATATCGAATATGAGTTACAAGATAATGTTACAAGTCATGTTTTGGCGAAAAGGTTTGTTGACTTCAATACATCAGCCTCTATAGGAGCCACAGTATATCAAACTGGTAGCGCTATAGCAGGAAGCACTTATTTAACCGGCGGCTTTGCTTTCACAACTGAAGCAAATGTTACCTTTCCTATTAAGGCGAAAAGATCTGATACTAATTTTATTAGTAATGAGTTTTTGACCTCTTCAATCTTTGGTCTCCACAAAACTTTGCCTTACTATGGCGATCCAAACTCAACTACTTGGGAGCACGGGGTGGGTGGCGCGACTGATGAAGTCAATTTCCAGGTTTATGCTCTTCGCGATGAGATAGATTCTACAAGCGTGAGATTTAGGCTAACTGGTACAACTGGCGGCTTTGTGCCAGAGTTGACGTCAGATTTGTATGAAGACGTTTATGACAACACCAATTGGACTTTAGCGGTACGCATAAAGCCAGAAAAATATCCTTATGCCGGGTTGATCAATTATGATCCAACTACTGGTTCTGCGGGATTCGGCAACTATATTGTTGAACTTCACGGTATTAATGTACAAGATGGGGCACTTTTAAATGAATTTAACATTTCTGCCAGCTACACTGCAAATCACGGTACAGTTCCGGCCTTTGTAACCGGCAGTCGTCGTCTATACGCCGGCGCCCATAGAACAAACTTTACTGGTTCAATCCGTGAATATTCCGATGTTAAAGTCGGCTCAGTTCGACATTGGCTCAACTATTTGGAAGATGCGACCTTGTTGGCCCACGCTAAAGATATTGAAAATTTTGGTACCCTTCATGCAACTAGATATCCATATCCGTTTTTGCTTTCTGATATGTCAGGCGCTACGCGGCTCAACGGACTTTATGCTTCTTTTGGAGAGTTAACATCGCTTGACACCTTGGTGCTTAACTGGGACTTTAATCAGATCACAAGCTCTAATGCATCCGGAGAGTTTGCTGTTCGCGATTATTCTTCTGGTTCGGCGTTACTGACGGACTGGAAGCCCGGGATCGCATCTGGAAGTTGGATTGGCACCATTTTAACTGGATCAAACTCCGGTCAGGGATACGGATTCGCCTCTAACGACACCAAAGCTATTGATAAAGATTATATTACCGCTGTTAGACAAAATTTGCCTGAGAATCTAAGCTCACAAGATATGATAGAGGTTTACGATTCTGCAGAACGAGATATGTTTTTTAAAAACATTCGACCAACTAACTTTTCATACGCATTTGAAAAGAGCATGTATCAAATCATTTCCGAGGAGATGTTGCGTTATTTTGCCACCATACGAGATTTGCATAACCTAATTGGCGAACCGGTTAATCGATATCGTATGAACTATAAGATGATGGGGAAAGCTCGTCAGGCTTTCTTTGCAAAGGTTCAAAATGAAACAATAGATTTTGATAAGTTTTATGAGTATTATAAGTGGTTTGATAGTTCTCTATCAATAATATTAATGCAACTTGTGCCGGCTTCTGCCGATGTGGCAGAAAATATTCGCATGATGATAGAAAGTCATGTTCTCGAACGCAACAAGTATCAAACAAAATTCCCAACTGCTGATTTTAAAGATCCCCTAGGGGGCCCGGGCTCTGGCCTGATGGAAACAACCTTGGCCTCGACGTTGCCACCACATCCTCAGCAGGGCGGTGGTAGCAGTGGAGATATTTTAGCTTCGGGCGCCCCCACTATGCGACAGATAGGCTCTTCTGGAGACCGTCTTTTCGGTGGCTGGCGCTTTAATCACGCACCCCTTCCCTTATCTCCCCCGCCAGAAAGTAAAAACAAAGATTGGTGGAAAGGCAATGCCAAAAAGACTGAATGGACTTATGGTGGCGAGACGGCATTTAATAAATCCAGGCAAGCTCTATTTAACAAAATAGAACAAAAAGCATGCAAATCAGATCGGTTCTACAACGATGTTAAGGGAAGATGTCTTGAGGTAGTACCTCGCAACCAAGCCCCGGCGTATAGGTTCAGTATGACTATAGAGCCAGTTTATAGGTCTTATGACAACTACCATCAGAATAAGCGTTCAGGAATTGTATTTGGCACTACGCAACCCGCCGGCTCGTTACGCACCCCCAACCTTCCGATAAATGTAGCGTTAGGCTTAGCTGAAGATCGCGAACAGCTGATGGATGTTCAAGACGAGGTCTATCCTCACTTCAGGCAGCGTCTAGGCTTTAAGTTGGATTCTGTGATTAACAAGCCGGGAGATAACGACTACTTAACTGCAGACGGCAACATTACGGCCCCCTTCAGTCTTTATAGTTCGTCAGTAACTACGGAACATAATGCGTTAGTGGTAGAGAGATATGCCCCAGGCGTCGAAATCACCAACTTGCATAATGACGGTTACGGGACTATAGTGGAAACACCCCTGCAGGGACTGTTTACTGAAACTTGGGTCGGCGGTCATGAACATAGGCATGTCGATATTAATCGAGGAGACCCCCTGAAGGCGGGTCCTAACAACCTAGATTCTCCTGACGATCGGCCTGAAGGGTTTAGGCTTCTTTTGGGGCGCCCATCGATCGGGGGATACGCATGGCCTTCCGGTGCTTTGGGAATTGTTGATCCTCAATATCCGGATCCGGGTTCTCCAGCGGTTAGACCTCCTTACTTATTTGATAGACCAAAAGCAAATATGACGAGAGGCCTCGTAACCAAGCGGCCAGTTAATATTAGAAATATTTTGTCCACCACAAGTTCAACCAGGTTGGGCAATTATTCGAAGAACTATCAGGTTATTCAAACAGCCGGAAGAAGTATCAATGATCCGTTTTTCCAAGATCAGTCATTCAATTTTGCATTGAATCCGGAGACTTTGGCAACTCGCGGCCGCACACCCATGGCGCGCCCAGCCGGCGGCATTGGTTCTGCACTGTTTGGCGGATCTACGGGGTTCCTACAGATGGATACTGACACCGGTGCTACGTGGGAAGCGCTTATTGGCGGCGCCGGCTCCGCTGCCAAGGCTTACAGTTATGCCCTCTGGATAAATCCAAGCGCCATGGGTGATAACTATCCTCGTCTGATTTCTTTCGGTCATGCCGACCGAGCACTTAGGCTCAATGGAGCCTCGATGGCGGCAGTCCTTCGAGCGAACAATGATACCAGCGCGACATCAAGAGTCGACTCTGCAACATCGTTATCCGCCGGCACGTGGTATCATGTTGTTGTTACATATGCCGGCGGATCCCATTCCGGTGGCGATTTTAAAATATATCTTAACGGCGCCGATGATTCTACCAGTGAAAACACCGGAACCCCAGATGCCATTGCGGGAGTGAACTCTACTATTGGATGCTATGCCGCAAACAATAGCAACTATGCCGGATATATGTGTGATGTTGTGGTGTGGGACCGAAAACTGTCCGCCTCCGAGGTGAGTAAACTATATAATGGCGGTACGCGGATCGATCCTGTTAGTGTAGCTCGCAGCGGAATGCTTTCTTACTGGCCTCTTGCGGAGCCGAATATCATCTTGGATAGCATTGGTGGCCGCAATCTTAGCACCAACGCCTCCGACCCCGGCACAGTAGCCTCGCGTCCCAATACTCCGCCCGTTAACGCCACAGTTAACCTCGAGGGACAGTTGGACTATGAACTACCTGGCAGAACCGGTTCGACGTCCAATAAGACAGTAATAGTCAATCGGTTTTCATCGCCTGGTTCGTATGAAGTGCTCTCTAGGGGCTATATGGACCCAGCGCACGAAGAAAAGTCGGTTTATAACGCATTGCCGTTCCGCAATCTAACGGTCAGAGGCTCTGGAAGCGGTGAATCTGGATCAATACATGTTCACGGCCACCTCGGTTATAGCCGCGGCTTGAGAACACTGCTCACTTTGCATGCCGGCCCGTTTGGTACTGATGCTCAATATGGTAGTGTATCATCGAGCGCGTATAATACTGTCCCTTCATATCACAAGATTAATAGAAATAGGAGATACAGATTCGAACTGAGCGGAACCCTGTCAGACAATGTTGCAGCCACAGCAACAATAACCATCACGGACTACACTGAACTCAACAATGGCGACAAGGTGAACCTGATTGCTACGGATGGTACCAACTACGATTTCGTAGTCGGCAGCCAAAGCTCGGTCAATGGCACATTTGAGGCTACTACCTCAAATACCGCTACCGCAACCAACCTAATGAATGTCATTAATACTTCATCAGGGCCAGCAGGAACTAGATTTACGGCTACGTCGGATGGGGCAGTTGTTACGGTTACTCAAGCCATCGGCAGCGCGACCGGTAATACAACTATCACCCTTACAGACAGCGGCACTGCGGGCATGAGTAAGACTAATTTCGGCGGCGGCATCGATTATATTTTAACCGGTTCTCAGTATGATAACTGGTGGGTACAACATCCTATACCAAGAGCAGATCGCGGCTACCGATGGATAGCAGAAAGCCTGCCATCCGGAAGTGATTATTTTACTTATACAATATTAAGTGGAAGCTTTGTGACAAGCCTGCCGGTTATTTCATCTAGTGATTTTGCTAGCACCGGTTCTGGCCAACTTGGCGACCAGCCCCTCGGCGGCCCCCGCGTTTTCGGAGCGGATTCTGGGACTTCCACCAGAGACGCCTTGGGAACACCCTTTAACGGTATGAACACAAACGTTCGCGAACCAGTAACCTGTAGATACAACTTTTTAGGTTTTTTTGAGAATTATAAGAACGGAGGTACTGACACAACGGATCTTAAGAATATTATACATTATATCAACATCGGTAACGAGGGCACAGAAGTCACAGTGGTCCCCACAACCGGATATCCTGACGGCCTCGTTGGATCGTATTCCTCCGGAGGAGTACCGGCCTTTAATGCGCTTATGCTTCACCGCAATGGGCCATGGGGGCACCCCACATGGAAACAGATAAGAGGCAGCGAACACCCAGTTGTGAGATCCCAGAGGTATACTAATATAATATCTCAGCGTGATTATGAATCTCAATTTATTTACTATGGAGATGGATGGCAGACGACCGTGCACGGTATTAAGAGCAATACTGTTACTCGCTATATTGAACAACCACTAAGCAGCAGACACAAACCAATATCTTTTGTGATGGAAGATACATCGAATCAGGTGACCGCGCTAATGAGACTTTCGTGGGCAAACAATCTAGATTATTTTTCTAATGAGAAGCTTAATAATCGACTGGATATAGCCAAGGATGCCACTTTAAATACTCCATACCGGCTTGCCACCGCTGAAGTGTTGAACTCAAACGCTCCGACAATAGAGTATACAGAACGAATTTATCCTCGTGAAACTAGTGTATATCAAAACAGGTTTAGATCAAGAACAAAATATACTGAACAAATGGGCCTCGCCAGCAATTATACTGGACGTCCGCAAATCTGGAATAGTTCTAGAAGTATTCGTTCGGTCTCTTCCTCCGCGCTGGCTGCGCCGAAAGGCCACCTGAACACCACTGTAACGTTCAATAGCCAAGGAAATACCATATTAAATGCTAGCTGCTGGCCTCTCGACGGCCCCGCTGATAATTCTGGACGAGCCAACCTGACCGGTTCGACTCCCACTAACGCCGGTACCAGCTTTGGTTTGGCCACCAATGATCTTTCAGGAGAGCTTTTTAATAACTACTGTAGGTTTGGTGGCTACTTAAGCGGCACTATTAAGGCCGCGGCTCATTATGCCCCACTAGTTCCGATTGGAAGCGCTTCACTGTCTGGATCGCCGGTATATTATGGTGGCGCTCCATTCCAAGCAGCTTCGAATATCGGCCAAGAACCATATCGTTCTTATGAAGAGCACATGCAATATATACGCTTAATTGGAAAGGATCATTCTATTGTACCAGAGTTTAGAATTAGTGAGCACATAGGGACAATAGTTGAAGATAATGGTTCGAACTGGCTAGCTGATCTTGATGGTGGTTCTCCAGGCATGTTTAATATAACCGGTGCGGCCATAAATAATAGTTACGATTTAGGAAGTAAAATTTGCGATGTTGCCGATACTGACGATTTTTACAAGGTTTACGGCGCAGATTTCTGGAAGTATTTTAAGGTTATAGATAGTGACTTAAATGGAAAAGTTGCATCTAACGGCCAACCCCTCAAGAAGAAGTTAATATTGGAATGTTCTGCGCTGGTTAAGCCTTTGTTTTATAAGGGCTTTTATCCTGTTGAAAGAACGATAGAACTTGCGACGCTATTTTCTCGTTCATACGGGTCACACGTTTCCTCCAGCACTCCAGCTGCTTACCGGGCCCTTATTGAACCCCTGTTTGCGCCAGGTATTTTGTACAACACTATTAAATCCGGTATTGCAGTTGGTAACTGTGTTGTAGTTAATCCCGACTGGAACACCTCCACAGATGATATTACGGGCTCAGCCACGGGAACTCATCCGATCGGAGGCTGGGGCCAGGCGCTTTCAAGTTCTCTAACCGTTTTGCAGGGAGAGCTTAATGGTATTGCTTCTGCTGTGGTTGATTTTGGGCCGGCTAGTATTTTGAGCGCCTCAACGCCTCGACCTGTCAATAAGTATGGGCTGCAACGTATACCGTTTGAGGCGATCTTGCATCCTCAAAACTATTTAAACACCGGTATCACCGGTAGTCATCGTCGCCGGTCGGAGGGTTATGTCAGTGGGTCTCATATCTTTGATAGTGGCCTAGGCTCATCGTCTTTGTCGGCCACCGACAGCGCACATCCCGGCAGCAAAGCTCATCGTTGTTCTTGGGATGGCTCAGGGAATGAACTGTATAGCATGGCCATAGATAATTTCCTTTGTGAAACTGTTAACTTCTTTTTGAAGAAAGGCGAAAAAGAAAGGCCTTTTGGTTTGACGACCATAAAGGGTGCAAAGGAAGAATCTGAGTGGGACCCTGTCGAGGAAGACAAAGCATATGCCATGACAGTACACATGAGAAGACCGGTCGATCCGAAGACCGGAGAACCGGATTTAAGAGCATTTAGCATGTTTAATAGAGGAAGCGCCTTCGGATACCCGGTTGCTTTAAATCAAAACATGTACGGCGATGATTACCCCAGAGTTTCAGCTAGCTTTGCTCATGTAACTCCTGGTTATTTTAATGGCGGCTGCAGTGTTACTATGGGTTTTGTGGCAGGTTGGACCGGTAAATACAATTTTGATGATATTAAAACGAGCTTGTCCTACGATTATACTAGAGATTTAGAAAGCAAGGAAGAAGGGCAAACAACATCCATCGCCGAGGCCTTATATACTACAGAATCGCCGGGATATTGGTTTGCACAGCAGATTGATCAAAGTATTGATTTATTTGATAAGGCAACTACAGATGATGGCGTATATTATATGCTCCAAAGCAAGTTCGAGACCCCGGTGCTAAACTTTGCCCCGGGTACCGGACGAGAGCTGAACTTCGCTACACCTACGGCAAATTCGAATGTTGGCTGCCAGGTGAACGCGCACGAGCGAGGCCCGAGAGCAAGTGGTGATCCAGCGCCGAGCGATAGGGTCGCGACAGTAGGTATGTGGTGTCAAAGCGGCTCTGTACCGACCGATACGTCCAAGGGAATAACTATAAGTGTTACAAATCCAGAATCGGTTACGATCGATGGTGTAAAATATCGAGGAGATAACTGCAAATCTTTGGCAGAACTAGTTGGTTTAGATAATGTTATAGGAAAACCGGTGCCTGTAGGTGTTATAGCACACAAGCAAGTCTTAGAAGAGGCGGTTATAGCGGTTCCATTTACGGTAGACAAGAATCGCAGAAAGTTTTTTGATGCATCAGGGGACCCAGGCGCACTAGCCAGGATGGCACAAAACATGCAGAAATATGTTTTCCCACCAAAATTTGAAACGGAGCTACCTCTGTTCTTTACCTTTGAGTTTGATTATGATTTAGATAGAGATGACCTGACTAAGTTGTATCAAAATGTGATGTTTGATTCTGATTTTAAAGAAGTTGAGGCGGCATGCGAGAAAAAAAGAAGCCAGGTTTGTTCTTGTTGCATAGAAGATGAAAAGCTGATTAATCAGATCTATGGCTGCATTGATGAGTTGAAATGGCTTGTGTTTAAAGTTAAGCGTCGTGCCAAGAGAAATTACGATCTACTACGCCGCGAAGGTGTAGATTCCCAGGCAATGTTGGCTAGGAAGCATCTTAATAGACCCAGGACGCCGACTTATAACTGGCCATATGATTACTTTTCTTTGGTAGAATTAATAAAAATAGACGCAACGGCGCGATATTCTTCAATGGATACCGAAACTTTAGCATTTCAAGAAGGGCCTCAAGAAACTTCTACTGCGCAACTATTTAGGGGTGCGGTGGCACAGAAAGTTATCGGAGAAGAGACGCCAGACTCGCCAGCACAACTTGCCGGGTTGGCAGCAGGAGGTCCCAAAATAGCCTTTGATACAACGATACCTACATTCGGTACTGGTGTGAAACCGCGGTCTACGTCTTACGCGGCCGATCTCGGTACCGGAAAAGATGTGATAGATGTAGATAGGGTTTTTTCGCAACCAGGAAAGAAAGGGGGATACGAGAGATAAGCCATGGTAGAATTTTTTAACAAAAAGGAAGATGTGATAGACCTTCAGCTAACAGAATACGGGAAGTATTTGTTATCTTTGGGAAGACTTCGTCCTGAGTACTATGCTTTTTTTGATGATGATATTTTGTATGATCCAGAATGCGGCGGGTTTACAGAGCATCAAAATAGCACAGAAGGAAGAATTAAAGACGAGACGCCCTCTCTTAAGATTGTTCCACAAATTACGAGTGCCGAGACTAGAGTAAATCAGTTTGTTGGTAATGTTGAAAGTTATCGCCGAGCCCGCCTGGAAGCCGAACTCACGAATGCTGTTCTCCGCGGCGAAATGAGCGTCCTTGACATAATTCCGTATATAAATGAACTGAATGCCACAGGCGATATCAAACACTATGCAGGATGGGGCGCCATTTTGGCAGATCCGCTGGCTTTTGATCAGCAGCCGTTTCGCAGAACACCATTATCCAATATTGATCCTCTTGGAAACAGTAGCTTGGCTAAGAGTTACGCTCCTTCGTGGTCGATAGAGACAGCCATAGGCGAGATTTCTTCAAGTGCTAACTCTATTACGGTTAGAAATGCTTCTTATAATGTCCCTCCAAGCACTCCCGCCGGCACGGACGGACAAGCCATCGCCCGCGTACCCGGCCCCGTGCATGAGATCCCACAACTTAATATCGAAATTGATTATAAAACGTTTACCAAATCAGGAAACTATACAGTCGAAGCAATTAGTCCGGAGCTTAATGGTAGCGTGTTTTTGGCTATGCGCCCGGGGTATTTCTTGATAGATATTTTGGAAGAAAATACAGATTATTTGAAAGAGAACTTTGAAATTGAAGTATTCCATTCTGGAGCAGCCACATATGATAATGCTCGAAGAGCCATCCATCTACAGCCAGGTCCTCCCGACGCACCGGCCCTGACTTCTTTAGCCTTTTTGGAAGACAGCAGCATAGCAACACCTCAAAACATGAATGATGGTCAAGTTCCGAATGTGGAATATTATATGGATGTATTAACAGATAAAGAGATACCTGATTCAATTTTGTCCTATGCTGGCGTCTTGGATAGTGCTGTTTCCCAGGCGTCTACCAGATTACGACTTACTCGTGATTTATATACAACTGAAAACGAGGAACCCTGCGACTAATGCCTAATATAAGCAAACATTCTTTTAATACTATAATACCAAACGTTTTCGTACGTTCAGCGGTGCTCAATCCGGCTAAAAATAGAACGTTTACGGTCGATATTAATTTTATGTTAAAGGTGTTAAACGGAGCCTCGACGGATCATCTTCGAAATCGACTTCAAATGGCGGTTTGTTTAATAACCGATTTAGATTTATTGAATACAATGTTAAAATATCCAAAATATATGCGAAATAACATACGAAGCCCACAGGGCAATGACAAAATGATGAAGCAGTATATTAGTTTTGAGTCTTGGTGCCCGTGCGCTTGTGACGACACAAATAACAATAGGGAGATTATTAATACCAAAGACGGTTCATATGTTAATAACTATGGATATAGTGTTGATTTTCCTTTAACAGACAAAGCATATGATTATTTAGGTTGTTTGATTGTGCCATATTATGCAGATCCGCAAAACGAAAGTATTACTGGCCTCAATGCGGGTGATTCCGAATTTACGATGGGGGATTATTGTATAGAAGATTTGTTAATAGGAGACAAGGCAACTGCAGTACGATTAGCGTATAAACTAGGTTCTTCGATGCCAAATTACGGCTCTGAAGAACAATATTGGGTTGGGAGCACACACACGGGTCCAAAGGACAACCCCATGGCCGGCTCAAGTCACCATCACGGCGCCCACCCGGGATTGGTTCCCAAGAGACTGGCCAATAAAAAAGTTATAGATCGCCGTGTCGAGATGCAACTAGCCAAGAATGATCTGAGTGAACTAAGCGATCGCTTGGAAACCATTATTGGTAAGACGACGAGCAACTTGGAGGTCTTAAGGAGCATAAAAAGTAGAAATTACTTTTCTGATTTATTGTTCTCGCACCAAAGAGATAACTCACTTCGACTATTTTTCAATGTTGATATGGGGAAATTGGCTCAAAATTCTTTGAAATTTCCCTTTTTATATAATACGGCCGCAGATTTAAGCAGTGCTTTAACCATCAGAAATATGAGTCTGTCGCGTAAACGCGTCCGCCGGGCTGCGCTTAATAATAGCCTAACCGGTATTCCGGAAGCCCCCGGAGTTTTTAGCACCAGAGAAGAAAACCTTGTTTGTAGTTTAGTAGACAATACACTTCAAATGTTTACGGCAACAAATGATATATCAAAACAAAGCTTTGTGGGGCTAGATGAAGAGGTGGCCACTTATAATGATGGATTCTATCAATATAAAGCAAAAATAGAATTTTTTGATAGCTCTCCAAAGAAGTTTTCTGACCTGATAACAGACTTCAAGAATGTTTTGGGAGATTATGATAAATTTGTTTTTGCCGCCACTAGTTCTGGGGGCTATAATTGTAACTCGTATTCACTTAATGAAAAGCGTATAAAAGAACTATATGCTCGCGAGAAAGAATCTTGGAAGAAGATAGTAAATACATACTTGTCTACCCTGATTACGCTGGGGGGGAGCGAAGTAGCGCCGTCTTTTAATGTAAGCTATTGGCAAAAAGCCTTATTAAGTTTAACAGATCCCCGATCGGCAACTTTAGATACTTTACTATTGATGCAAAAACTGGCTACTGCATTATTAGGAAAGCTAGACTCGATACGGAATGCCACTAGCGTTGTTGGTAACTCGGAAGCTGTAAGCTATAGATCTACAATAAGCAATGTTTCCCCCGAGGCGGCCTTTATAAAAGTTGAACGTACGTTTATGTCCGCCTATGAAGCTAAAAACAGTATAAACATTGGACTAGATTATATGCCAGATATAGTCCGTAGTCACACTTTGCCTAGATATGATTTGAATTCGTGGAAGAAAAGAGTAAATTATGAGCGCCTGCGATACGCTTCACAAGGCCCAACGACAGCAAATGTTAATGGTTATTTATCTCCGCGTGTCATAGTATTGTCTGGTGATAGTAATGTTCGAGTTACATCTGGTATGTCGTTCGGTACCGATGCAGTAAAAGTTTTATTATCCTATTTTGATCCCACCGGGCGCGCCACAGGAACGAATGCGAGTACTAGTACAGATCATCTTAATAACAAAAGAAGCCTATTGGGATTGAGTGGGATTTCTTTTCAATCATTCCCGCAAGGTACCAAAGGGTTTGTTTCTTCTAACCGATCATGTCAATCATTAATTGCCGCAGAGGAGGTTTTAGGAAAAGCTTCTCGATTTATTTTAGAACCCGAAGATGAGAAAGATAAAGCAAAGTTAAAAGGGGTTAACGACCCCGAAGAAGAAGTGGCGAAAGCTGCCTTTGTTGATAGATTTATTAATGGTATGTCGACCGACTTTGATACCTCCCAACCTATTAATGTATCTCAGATATCGGATTCTTTAGCGGCACAAACCATCAAGAAATCCATGGGAAAGAATAGTTTTGATTTTGAGTTGAACGCCAACGCCACCCAAACAATAGAATATTTATCTGGCTTTAATAATGGCCAGGTGGCTGATCCTATTTGGAATAAAGTAACAGAAGACAATATAAGCGACCTTTCTTCTGGTGGTTTTTTGGTGTGTCGCTTAAACTCTAATGGCTCTATTACCGGTAAAACAAATATTTATATTCAACATTTGCCAACTTATAATGATGTATTTATTATAGGGGACGAACCGTCACAGAAAGGTGGCTTTGGCACCTCCGGCTTCGGTACCGCCGCCATGACTATACCGGCCGATCCTCTGAATAATCAAGGATATACAGACTTGCCAGTTGAATATTGGAAGTCGCGAACCGCATTTGGCACCTCCGGTTTCGGTACCGACTCGGGCCAGGCTCCCTTTGCCTCCGGGCACGACCAATCGCAGGGCGGCTTCACCACCACCGCTATGACACGTCGCTTTAATACTGGTGGAAACCGCGGCGGCGGTGGAAGTTCGGGGTATTAACATGTTTAAGACAAATAAATATATTGATGCGCGCGCCATGGGCCCCACACAGGAAGAATATGATGATTCTTCTGAGGCGCCTCAAGGTGGCCATCCGCTTATTCGGGCCGATTGGAAATCCGAAGATTCACTTCGCGCAGCAACCGGTCGCACTTGGGCTACGGGGTCTGCGGGAATAAGCACTGACCAGGCTTGGAAGGACAGCAATGGTCTTGTGTTGGAGATTGATAATAACGGTACGGCCGAAAGTATAGAAGTAAGCCTCGATAATGATGCGTATAATG
>TARA_R110002110_G_scaffold192614_31_pt1 | contig 12930 bp, 12 predicted proteins | sample TARA_R110002110 | Tara Oceans TARA_R110002110 (sample SAMEA4397330) | marine metagenome | biome: Polar Biome; feature: [SRF] surface water layer (ENVO:00010504); material: water (ENVO:00002006), including particulate matter (ENVO:01000060) such as... | depth 5 m
AACATCAACCGTGACACCGCGCGCACCAACATGCTCAACCGCCGCCAGCACCTGCGCACAGACATAGGAAGGCAGAATAACGTCATGTCCCGGACCGACGCCGCAGGCCTGCAGCGCGACAACCAGCGCCTGGCTGCAGGACCCGGTCGCCACGGCACCTGCACCGCCAAACTGTTCCGTGAACCAGTTCTCCAGATTGCGGACGTGATCCGCCTCCACGAGCACCCGCCCGCGAAGGGCAGACAACACGGCGGCTTCATCTTCTGCCGTAATCTCCGTGCGGGTATGTGGAATCAGCGGATGCATCTGCAATCAGCCCTAGAGGAAGTTCCGGTGATAGGGGTCGGCATCTCCCGGTTTTACCACCGTATGAACGAGGTGGTTAAGCGGGTGATAGCGACAGCCACCGGGGCATTTCGAGAGGTCGAGTTTATTCGAGAGATCGAGAATATTGCGTTCCACCTGATCCAGATCATCATCCATATGACCAACCGGTATGCGATGCGGTGCGCAATAAACCAGACTGCCATCTTCATAGAGATTCAGGTTGAAGAACCCGGCGACACAGCGGTCATATTGCAGAACATTCCTGTCCGCTTCTTCCGACAAAATCTGGAAGGGCCGGAAATGGACTTCAAAATCCCGGCTCTCGATATCCTTTCTGATACGCCCGACTTCCGGTGACAGTTCTTCCAGTGTCAGCGCATTCTTCTCGATCCGCTCCCCGACCGATCCCTTGTTGAAGACCGGCTTTACGGAGAAATAATCCGCACCGATTTCACTGACCCGGCGGGCGCTTTCATACATATCCGGCAGGTTGCGGTGGTGAACCGCATACTGCACCCCGATGGTCGGGCGGTCACTCCGGCGGCGTTTGATGATTTCCGCCATGTTCTCCATGATTTTCGGAAACTGCGTTGCAGGAACGTCATGCATTTCGGCATGCATCTCCGGCGATCCGGCATCAAGGCTGAAGCGCATGAAGGTAAAGCCGTCCAGCACCTCGTCCATGACACGGTCCAGCAGGAAGCCGTTGGTGAACATCCCCTGCTCAATGCCCATTTCATGGACAGAGCGGAAAAGATGCTTTGCTTTGGGGTGCGCCGTCGGCTCCCCGTTGCCGACATAGCTCACGGCTTTCAGACCGCGTGCAGCCCCTTTCTCAAGGAAGGCCAGCAACCGGTCGACATCTGTCAGCTGCACATCCTTCTGCAACTGCGCATAGACAGAGCACCAGAGACAGCGGTGATTACAGAGGTTTCCGAGGCTGATCGTAAGATGAACCGGGAACTGGGGTTCCCCCGTCTGCATCTTCTGCAGCCGGTCAAAATGATAAATGACTTTATCGAAGCTCAGGATATCCATGTCCGGAATCTTCTTTCCGTATGTGTGCGTTACGGTTTGACCGTAAAGAATAAGATCATTCTGACCTTATCACCACTATAACACCCTCAGGCTCTCTATCATCAAGTTTCTGGAAACATGCTTGTTTCTTACCTCACCGGTTCTTTATTGCTCAGCATCAGTGAGCCCCGGGTCGGGCGGCTGGAAACAACGACATGAAAAGGCCGTTTAAACCGGCAGCATTTGCCGTTGCCGGATGTTTCGGACCGGATCGTTGATTTCAGGGATCAGAAACGGTGATTGTAACTGAAGGAGGTCGCGGAAAAGCCTGACAGGCCGTACCAACGCCTGCTGCCGTACCGTCAACAAACCCCATGGCCGAGCCTGTATTGAACTGTACTTCAATAAGCGGCATTGGCCCCTTGCAGGTATAAGGAGAAGACAAAGGATAGGTAATTGTTGCAGTGCCCGCCCCATTCGCCTTGGTCATGTTGACAGCAGTATAATCAGCCAGAACGATTGTCGAGAACCCAACATTCGGGATAACAAAATTTGCAGGCGTCGCCGTGCCACCTACAGATGCAGCATAGACCGCCGCATGCGCACTTGCCTGCGCTGCATTGCTGGTTCCGCAATTGTCACCATCGCCGTCTGTCCATGTTCCTCCGACACTGATGGTCGTTGAGATAGTAACGCGAACATGCGACCAGGTCTGATGCAGGGGGATGCCCGATATATCAACATACCCACCGACCTGAGCACCAGCCGCAGCAGAGGAAATGTCAAAGCTGCTGGAACCGGAACCTATGATGTAGGACGTGGTACAATTCACATCCTGACATAACTCAATCTGTGAGATTGTTATCTGATATGTAGAGGGTTGGGTAGCCGTCCCCGGAATTGCGGATAAGGACGAAGATGCAAAAGAAAACAACCCGACAGATGTCAGCAGCCCAAGACCAAGATACCGTTTCATCACGACCCCCTTGTAATCACAACACCAGAGGAAACACGTTCAACAATGATCTTGTTTTCTCTCTGAACCTTATCCAGACGATATTCAGACATATCCCTCATCAACCACGGGTTTTCCGAAATCCATTCCGAACTCGCGGCAACAGGCCGATTCAACGCCATTGCAAAACGGAGTTTGATATAACCTTCGTTATTATTCCCATCCTCAATGAAATTATCGCTGACAAGACCAGCCTCAAGCTGCAGGTTTTGATGAAGATCCATTTCCATCCCCATTTCCCATCCCTTGATGTCTTCCGCACTTCGGTTTGTTGACCACCAGTAGCGGCGCCCGTGAATACGCGCCCAGGGCAAATAGGGAATTTGTGCTGCAAGGCGGATATCATGACCGTCCAGAACCTCTTCCGACGAACTTCCGCCAGCGGAGTGGCGGTTACTCGCCCGAAGATAATAGTTGGTTGAAAAATCCAGCCCGGCCCATTTCGCCTCGGCACCGGCGCTTACTCTCTGGTGATTGTATTTCCAGCCGTAATCAAAAAAACCGTTCACACCAACCAGCACCTGATTGTCAAAAAACAGACGCCTGTAGCCAAGTCCTGCATTTGTCACATCGCGGTCAACGCCCAGATAACGATATCGCCGCTGACTTAGCTGGGTAAAAACAGTGTCCTGTAAATCTTCGCTTTCATACAGCGGGAACACGCCCAGTATGGAGTATTCCGGTGTGTTGTTTTCATTAACACCCCATTCAAATTCCATATGTTTGAGCCATTCGGGCAGATCATCGCCGATCTGCGGCAACCAGAAATCGACGGCTCCTTTTCCGAGGGCGACGACTGCTCCCACTTCATTACCGTTTGAGACCTGTGCAATAGAATCGGCTAATCCGTAACTCAACCGCGACAGAGGAGTTTCGCTCTCAGCGCCGGGAGTTCCGAGCACCCATGAACCCGAGTTCGGTTCATCGACAAGGGAATAAGGATCAGCAAACGAGGACGGAACAAGCAGAAGCCCGCCAAAAAGAACTGCAGCCATCTGCAGCATTACGCCCCTCTGAACAAACATACCCACACACCAGATAATATCCCACCAGAAAAACCTTTCCCACAAGAATCCACAGGCAGTCAAGCATGTTAAACGGGACAATCAGCATGAATCGGAAAACAAAAATAAACCACAAATACTTAAAGAAAGAAAAATTATTAATAAGAACTAGGCTGTTTACATATAAGTCATATTGTTAAACATTAAAAATATTACTCTCAACAATCTGGTTAACGCACGGTAAGTTTCTTTTAAAATACATGTTTCCCCGCGCCATCCCGCACAAGATTGTAGGTTTCATTAAAATCCGGACCGCTCTCATAACAGCTCTTCGACGGATCAGATTTCCGGAAGCGCGCTTGTTTCTGAGTGTTCCTGATCTCGTCAGTGTTACACTATCAGGGAACACTGAGCCAGATGATCGGACATGACGACATGGGAAAACCGGTTACACCGGAAGCATTTACCGCTGCCGGGCGCTCCGATCTTGAAAGACTGCCCGCCGGACAGATGGAGGCTTACGCCGGCTGGTTTGGCGGCATGGAACATAAGGGGGTCGGGCGATCCTATACTGGCCTCCCCGGCCTGGTCGCCTATATGGACACTGTCAACAAAGCCGCCTTTCCGCTGCCGTTCGACGCTGATCCGACAATAGTCGCTGACAGCTTTGCAACGACGCGTCGGGTCTATGAAAGCCTGAGTGCGGACGGACTTGATATCGAAATTCCGGACACCCCGATGGAGGTTGACCGGCATACCGCCGGTGACTTCATGTTCCAGAACATCTATCCGCAAACACCGCGTACCCAGATCCGTCGCATTCTCGATTTCGGGCCGGGAATCGGGCGACAGCTGAACATCTGGTCCCGGCGCATTCCCGATCTCTGCTATGTCGGAATGGAGGCCATCGAGAACAGTTATATCTGCCAGTCCGAATATTTTGCCCGCGCCTGTAACCTGCCCGTCCACGATTATGTCGATGATCCGGAAGGTTTTGAGATTACAGAAGCGGCGGGCCTCTATCATCTCCCCACCTGGCGGCTGGACAAACTGCCGTGGAATTTTTTCGATCTTGTGATCTTCAGTCAGGTACTGCCGGAACTGGGGGCTGACCTGATCGTGGAATTGCTGAAAACATTGCCGCGCATCCTGAAACCCGGCGCGCAGCTTTATATTCGCGACCATGATCTCAGCTGGCTGCCCGGTCATCGCTATGACCTCGACGCCGAATTACCGAAGCTGGGTTTCCATCTTGAATTCCGACCCTATTTCATTGACCGGAAGGAAATTCACGGCATCCCCCGTGTCTGGCGAAGGACGGACCCGCGTATCAATTATCGTCCCGTTGCCGGGGGCTAGTGGCATGCTTGGCGACAGACAGGAAAACGCCTATGCTTGGTAACGTTCAGAGGAACAATCCATCGTCCATCAACAGGCAGAAGGCCTCGTAACATGGCGAAACAAGACAACCGGCCCGTTATCCTTGTCTATCCGGATACTGATCTGGAAATGCCCGGCACCTATGCGCTGCCGCTGAGTGTGCTTGCCGTCGCCTCCGCGCTGTACCGCGATTATGACGTGATCATCTTTGACCAGCGGACAGACCCGGAATCCAAATATACCGACGCCCTGCAACGCAACCCGATCGCCGTCGGCATCTCGACCATGACAGGCACCCAGCTGATCCACAGCATGCGGTTTGCAGGCATGGCAAAGGATCTCGGCATCCCGACCATCTGGGGCAACTGGCACCCGACCCTGCTGCCGGAACAGACGGCGGCACACCCCCTCGTCGACTATGTCATCACCCATGAGGGCGAAGAGACATTCGCGCATCTGATCCGCGAGATTGAGGCACATGGCAGCGTTGACAAAAAAATCTGGCGGGGTGTTGTACAGGACTGGAACAGCCTGCCGCCGGTTCCCTATCATCTCGTCGATTGCGAACAATATCTGTTCAATGCCCAGTTTCCCCATGCCCGTGTGCTGCCCTTCACCTTCAGCCGTGGCTGCCCGTTCCAGTGCGCCTATTGCGCCACCGGCAACATGCTGTCGAAATGGCGACCGCTGGCCGTACAAAGCGCCGTTGAACGGATGATGGAACTGGTCGAGAAACATGATCTCGACATGATCAAGTTCACGGACGAGAACATCACCACCAACAAAAAGGTCTTCGCGCCCCTTGCTGAAGAAATCGGTGGTCGATTCGGCTGGATGATCCAGAGTCGGCTGGACTGCATCGACCGGGTTGATCTCGACATGCTGGAGCGCAATGGTCTGCGCCTGCTTTCCGCCGGGCTGGAATCAGGCTCGCCGCGTATTCTGAAACTCATCAAGAAGAAGGAAACGCTGGAGACCTATCACGAAGTCAACCGCAAGCTGGGCCAGACCGGCATCCGTTGCACCTACAACTTTATGATGGCGTTCCCCGGTGAAACCTGGGACGACATGATGATGACGGTCGATCTGGGACTGCGCATGATCGATGACAATCCGAATGCTTTCCTGAACCCCTATTACACCTTCGTGCCTTATCCGGGCTGCAACCTGTCGGAACAGTTTGAACATCTGCTGCCGCAGGATCTGGAAGGCTGGGCACAGTTTGACCGCTTCAATGCGCAGACTCCCTTCAGTCAGGAATTCCAGTTCGAGATATCCAATATTGCCTTCTCGTCGAAATATGTCGGACGGCGCTTCCTGAAGAAATTCCCCGGCAACGACAAGGTTGCGGACCTGACCGACCGTATGACATGGGAATGGCGGCGGAAGAACTTCACCGGCGATGTCTGGCATCACTATCGCGACGAAAACGCACAGCTGATGAAAGACCTGTTCGGCGACTTCGCCTTTGATGCAGTCATCAAGAACCGTCAGAAGGTCACCAACAGCGACCATGACATGCAGAAATTTGCCGAACGGAAAGAACCGGACGGCAAGCTGCCTTACGCTGCAGCGGCAGTCCGCCCCCGGGAACGGTCCACAACCCGTCACGGTACATCAGCTTTTGTAAATGTCGGCTCTGCTGACTACTGAACGTCTGCACGCAATGGCCTTTCGTTATCCCCCCTCTCCACCACTCAGCAATGCCCAGATTGAGGTGATGTATGACGCGTTGATTCTTCAGCACCCCGTCCTGCCCACCAGCCAGCCATTGCTGTCGGATTTTCTGGAAGACATCTGCAAACTGCTGCCCGCCGAAAATGCGGCGAAGATCAGGACCGTCTTTGAGAAGCAGCTGACCTCTGGCAAGGGTAATCGGGATATCGCCCCGTTGCTGGACCGGCTTTGCCAGCAGCTTGAGCCAATCGGTGCCGGACCACTGATACGCAGATACAGCCTGCGGGCGGAGTCCGAAATTATGTCCATGGCAACGGCTATTCAGAAGTCGCTTGGTGAGGCGGATGGTGAGGCGGATCAAAGTCTCCGTGTCATGTTCATTGCAACAAAACCCTATTTTCAGGTTCTGCGGGAGGCACAGGCCCTACAGGATCAGGGGGTTGCCTGTGGTCTGCTCTGTCTCGACCATATCCCGACTGCCATGCGGCCCGGATTCGACGCCGCCTTCACCTCGGTTAGCGACGGTATCCGTAACCCGACTGTCCTGACGGAGATCATCAGCCATCTGGCCGTCGATGTCTTTCATGTCCAGTGCTGGATGTGGAGCTACTATCTGGCCCGCGCCACGATTGAGCGAAAGCGCAGGGCGAAGGTGGTTTGCGAGGTCTATGACTTCACCTCCGTCTATGCTCCGCGTGATATTCTGACGCAGAACTGGCCTCGTGAGGTCGTCGACACCGACCTCGCGATGGAACAGTATCTCTGCCTGAATGCAGATGCCGTCATCCATCGCTATCACCCTGACATTGATGATGAACTGCGCGAACGACATGGCGGGCTGGCCAGAACCTTTCACGCTCAGCCTTGGCCAGCAGCTGATGTTACCCCCCGAAATCCGGCGAAGCTGTCCGACAGAGACGGTATTCTCCGCATGGTCTATGCTGGTGGTATTCTGGAGAAGGAAGGCTGCCCGGCGGAACTGTTTCCGATCCGCACCATGCCACGAACTTTCCGGTGCTTTCTGGAACAGGGATTCCATATCGACCTGCTGCATGATCCGCACCGGCCGCTGGCAACTTCCGATGGCGCTGCCGAATACATTGCCCTTGCTGAAGAGTTTCCCGGCTTTCGACTGGTTGACGGCGTCCCCCCCGACAGGCTTCCGGAGGCATTATCGGTTTATGATTTCGGTATCGTCGTCACTCATATTGACCGGGACATCCTGCAGGTCGGCCCCGGCCTGATGCGGGGGGCCGTCGGCACCAAGGTCTTCGCCTATATCGAAGCCGGCATTCCGTCCGTTGTCTGCAAGGAATATGAATATACCGCCTGGCTGGTCGAGCATCACGGGCTGGGCATCGCACTGGAAACCGCAGAACTGGAGACAGCAGGCCCCCGCCTGCGCGCTCTCGACCGGAAGGCTATCGCAGCCAGTATTCTGGAGTTCAATGAAGCCCACAACATGTCGCAGGAAATACCGAAACTGGTCAGCCTGTACCGCGAAATTAGCGGAAATTAGACCAGATGCTGCCCGCCGGTGACGAATATTTCGGTGCCCGTGACATAACCGAAATCCTCACCACATAACCGGAAGACGGTGGCGGCCACATCTTCCGGGCGGCCCATTCGTTCCATCGGAATGCGCGGGATCAGTTCCTCATATTCCGGCTGTATCATCGAGGTCGCAATTTCCCCCGGTGCCACCGCATTGACACGAACATCAAGCTGGGCAAATTCGACCGCCAGTTCGCGGGTCAGGGCGGACAGTCCCGCCTTCGACGTAGAATAGGCAGAGCCCGCAAAAGGATGCACATAATGCCCGGCAATCGAGGTGATATTCACGATAGCCCCCTTGCCGCGTGACAACGCACCCGCGAATCCCCGACACAGTTTCAGGGGCGCGAAGAAATTGAGTTCGAAAACCTCACGCCAGGCATCCAGATCGCCGTTCAGGCAGCCCAGCCGCTCGCGATAATCTGATTTCAGCGAGAGTGCCGCATTGTTGACCAGCGCATGCAGCGCCCCGTCCCCGATAATATCGTTCGCCTGTTCAATGAAATCCCGGGTGCTTTCACGCTGCGACAGATCGGCGACGATATGGTCTGTCCAGTTCGGGTCGGCTTTGCAATGCGGCGGAATATCCTGCCGGGCACAGGTAATAACCCGCCATCCCTCATCACTGAAGCGTTTGACGGTTGCGTGGCCGATACCCTGACTGGCACCGGAAAGGATCAGTGTCTTGCGATCATCATGCATGGCGCGGATTATGCTGATCCACTGGCGAATAACCAACGGGAAAAAGACGGTGTGTGCGCGCTTCGAAAATAAGACCAGACCGGAAGACCTGATCGCGCTTTTTGATCTGACAGACCTTCCACCGTCCAATTTCCCGGATGGTGATATCCGACCGACAGACCGAGCCATACTGATCGCGACCAGTGGGGCGACCGTACAGCCCTGGGGCATACCGTCGCCATGGGATGCAAAGCCGCTGATCAATGCCCGCAGCGAAACCCTGGCTGAGAAACAGACTTTTCAGCCCCTGCTGCAACAGCGATGCCTGATTCCGGCGACCGCCTATTATGAATGGCGCAAACTTGGCAGCCAGCGGCTGAAAAACCGCATTGAACGTTGCGATGATGCGATGATGGTTTTTGCCGGTCTGACCGACGGCCAGCATTTCACCATCATCACCTGCACCCCGGGGCTGGATGTGGCCTCTGTCCACGACCGCATGCCCGTTATTCTTGGCCCTGATGTGGCCAATGACTGGATAGACAGCGGCAGATCATTCGGTGACTGCCGTGAACTGCTCCAGCCAACACCTCCCGGCATCCTGCGTACAACGGAAGACAAACCGCAGCAGGCTGATCTGTTTGGCTGACAGGGACGGTTATCCGAGACGATCACTCTTCTCGGAGACGGTTACTCTGGCGTTTTCTGCAGATCCGGATGAGTGTCATCAAATCCGGCGGGGTCTTCATGGATGATCACTTCCGCATTCGGGAAGGCTTTTATCAGACGCGCCTCGACTTCCTCAGATACGCCATGCGCATACAGCAGCGGCATATGCGGGTCGAGATCGAGATGCATCTGGATAAAGATATCCTGCCCGGATGATCTGGTGCGCAGATCATGCACACCCTGCACATCCTCATTTTCGAGCACCAGCCCGATAATACGTTCCCTGTCTTCATCAGGCAGTTCCCGGTCCATCAGCATATTCAGCGAGGACTGAGAAATTTCCCAGGCACCCCGCAGGATATAGACCGAGATCAGCAGGGCAATGATCGGGTCGGCAAGTGGCTGAGACCAGAAAGTGCTGATAGCAATTGCAACAATCACCCCGACATTCACCAGAATATCTGCGCGGTAATGCAGCGAATCAGCACTGATTGCGACAGATCGGGTCCGACGCACCACATACATCTGGAACGCAACCAGCCCGACGGTCATGACGATGGAAAAACCCATGACTGATAATCCGACGGTCCCCCGCAATACCGGCACCGGATCCAGTAACCGGCTGATGCCTTCGATAACCAGAAAAGCAGCAGACCCGGCGATAAAGGCAGCCTGCGCAAGTCCGGCCAGTGCCTCTGCCTTGCCATGCCCGAACCGGTGTTCCCGGTCTGCCGGTTGCAGGGCATGACGGACGGCGATCAGGTTGATCAGTGATGCGCCCGCATCAAGAATTGAATCCAGCAGGGTCGATAACAGACTGACCGAACCGGTCATCCGCCAGGCAGCGAACTTGGCACCAATAAGTAACAGGGCCACGGCGACCGATGCATAAGTCGCCGCCCGGATCAGGCTATGGTCAGAGTTTGTTGTCACGGATACAGGCGTTCCGTTGTCCAGCCCTTGCCCTCAGGCGAAAAGATCACCCGCTCATGCAGACGGAACTTCCGGTCCTGCCAGAATTCAAACCGCTGCGGTACAAGGCGAAAGCCAGACCAGAACTCCGGGCGCGGAATGTCACCGACACCAAACTTCGCGGTATATTCCGCCACCCGTTTCTCCAGCGCCATCTTGCCTTCAAGCGGGCGGGACTGACGGGAGGCCCAGGCACCAATCCGGCTGCCCCGGGCACGGGAGGCATAATATTCATCCGCTTCGGCGTCCGAGACCGGTTCAACCGGACCCTCAATGCGAATCTGACGACGCAGGGATTTCCAGTGAAACAGCAGGGATGCCCGCGGGTTTTCCGCCAGTTCACCGCCCTTGCGGCTTTCCAGATTGGTATAGAAAACGAACCCCCGCACATCCTGCCCCTTCAGCAGCACCATCCGGACAGACGGAAATCCGCCTTTCGTCGCGGTTGCCAGCGCCATTGCGTTCGCATCATTAACCTCGCTTTCCTCTGCTTCCTTCAGCCAGTTGGCAAAGCGATCAAACGGTTCGGCGAATTCGAAGTTTTCCATGGGTCGTGATCCTGCTCACAGAGTCCGGGGTAGCTTTGACATATAGTCACCATAAATGAGTGCAACCGTTATTCCATCCAGATGGAACAAATCACCCACTGGAGGCGTTTGCCCGGGAAGATAACAATGAGGATTATACAATGATATCCAGATCCATCATCGCAACAGCGCTGGCTGGCGGATTGTTGCTGGCTGGCTGCACTCAGAACACCGGCAACAAGGAAGTTGGCGGCACATTGCTTGGCGCAGGCCTTGGCGGCCTTGCGGGCGCGCAATTCGGCGGCGGAACCGGTAAGCTGGCGGCGACAGCCGTTGGTGTTCTGGCCGGGGCATGGCTGGGTAACGAAGTTGGCAAGTCACTGGACCGGGCTGACAAGCTGGCAATGCATAATACAACTCAGAGCACGCTGGAAACGAAGCCGTCGGGAACGACATCTAACTGGAGCAACCCTGACTCCGGTCACAGCGGCACAGTGACACCACAGCCCTATTACACAAATTCAAACAATCAATATTGCCGTCCCTATACGCAGACCGTCACAATCGACGGACGGACAGAGAAACTGCATGGCACGGCCTGCCGCAACGCCCGCGGCGAGTGGGAACCTGCCGCATCAGGCTGACCCCCTTACTCGGCAGCCGTTGCCGGTCTGACAGATTGATCGCGGGCTGATAAAAAGTCCGCGATCGGTTGTTTCAGCAGTGCCTTGTGGCTGTCATCAAGCCCCGCGCAGAGCCCGTCAAGCTGCCGGGTCCAGATGGAATGATCTTCTTCACTGGTCTCGGCAGCATGGATGCCACAGCCAAAGGCTTCATACAGATCATACAGGGTTGCTGCATGCAGGTCGCGTGACAGTACCCATTTCTCATCAGCAGTCTGCTCAATGAAACCGGCTTCGTAGAGTTCCTCTATGGCACCATGGAACTGGTCTTCCCCGCGACCGGCTGCTTCAATCAGCTGATCCTGTTTCAGGGTGCCCGCCGTCTGGCTGTCTTCCATCAAGGCTGACAGGACCGCAAGCGCACGGTCCAGTCGCTTGCGTGGATCCGTGGCCGTGGTCGGATCGTATTTCCGGTCGGCCATCCAGTCCGGCAAAGCCGCTGTCAGCAAGGCACCGAACAGCACCACCGTCCAGGACACATACATCCAGACGAGAAAAATCGGCACCGTCGCCATAGCGCCATAAATCGTTGAATAGGTTCCGCCGCCGATGATGACGGAAGTAAAACCAGACTTCAGCAACTCGAACATCGTCGCAGCAACCAGCGCCCCCGCCGCCGCATGGCGCAGCTTCACCGGGCGATTCGGCATGAAGACATACATGATGGCAAAGCCGGCTGCCGACAGAATCACTGGCACCAGATCGCGAACCAGCGCCGTCAGCCCGGAAGCAACTTCCTGATCCAGCACCTGTGCCAATGCATAAAAGTAGCTGGAGAGCGAAAATGATGCCCCCATCAGCAGCGGCCCCATGGTCAGCACCGCCCAGAACACCAGCAGGCGTCCGACAAAGGGGCGTTTCTTTTCAACCCGGAAGATTGTGTTGAGCGCATCTTCGATGGTTGCCAGCAGCATCACAGCAGTCGCCGCCAGACCGACGATGCCAATCGCCGTCAGCCCCGCCGTATTGCGGATGAAGGTCTGGATATAATCCGTCAGCGCCTCGCCCGTATTCGGCGCGAAATTCTCGAAAATCAGGGCCTGAATACCATCTCTTGCCTCATTGAAGACCGGAAAGGCTGAAAGAATCGACAGGCTGATTGCCAGCATGGGTACCAGTGCCAGCAGCGAAGTATAGCTGAGCGATGCTGCAATCCGCAGGCATTTGTCACTGGAAAACCGGCTGGCGATATATTTCAGCAGTGAACCCGCAGGCTTGAACAGCATCAGCAGTGGCAGCAAACGCGCCAGTAACTCGTCAAAACTGATCATTGTTCATCACCCTCCGGATCCATACTGACGGATCATAACGAAGTTTCGCGCATCCGCGAAGGCTTCACACGATTGCGCCAGCGACAATGTGTTGTAGGATGCGGACCTCAGCAGATAACGCAAGTTCAGGTGGTTTCGATGGCGGCAGTACAG
>TARA_R110002110_G_scaffold90096_1_pt1 | contig 12930 bp, 11 predicted proteins | sample TARA_R110002110 | Tara Oceans TARA_R110002110 (sample SAMEA4397330) | marine metagenome | biome: Polar Biome; feature: [SRF] surface water layer (ENVO:00010504); material: water (ENVO:00002006), including particulate matter (ENVO:01000060) such as... | depth 5 m
TCTATGCCATTCCTGCGTCCCGGTACCGTGTGCCGGCGGCGATGCTGGGCCTCGTTCTGCTCTGGCTTTTTGTACAAGCGTCGCCGCTGGCACCCGTCGATCTTCATCATCCGCTATGGGCGGATATCCGGACCGTTCTGACGGACCGGACGGTGTCGGGCGCGATCGCCCTTAACCCGGACGCCGTCCCCGACACCCTCGCCCGCATGGGCAGCTACGCCGTCATTTTCTGGCTTGGCATGCAGTTCGGCCGGTCGTCTGAGCGCGCCCATCTGATTTTCTGGGCGATTGCGGTTACCGGGCTGCTTTATGCGGCCTATGGAATCTGGGCCTATGTTTCCGGATCCGGCATGATTCTGTTCTCGGAGAAATGGGCGTATCAGCTCTCCCTGACGAGCACCTTCGTCAACCGCAACCACTACGCGGTTTTTGCCGGAATCGGGCTGATTACATCCTTCGGCCTGGCGATCCGCTATCTCAAGAGAGATGCTTCCGGCGCCTTTGACAGCTCGCGGCGCTTTCTGAACTCGATGGAGAATCTCAGCATGTCGGTTTTTGTGCTGACCGGCATCTGCGTCATCATCGGCAGCGCCCTGTTGCTGACCAAATCGCGGGGCGGCGTGATCTTTACCGCCATCGGGCTGATCGTACTCATCATGCTACTGCAGGCAGGCGGTACGCTGCGCAAACGCACGTCGATTGCGCTGGCCGGCGGATTGCTGTTGCTCGGCATTGCGACATTCGCAGTCAGCGGCGGCGGTCTCTCGGACAGGTTGGCCGGGCAGTTTTTCAATTCGGATCGTCATCTTATCCACAGTGTCGCGCTGCGGGCGATCGCCGATGCGCCGGTGACGGGGCACGGTGCAGGGTCGTTCCCGGCGCTTTTTCATCTATACCGCGATGCCGGATTCCCGGCCATCTCACCGGCCTTCGCATCGGCACACAGTGTGTATCTTGAATTCGCGGCGGAGGCTGGGATCGTTGCCGCGGCGCTTTATTTCGGCGCGATCATGCTGATCGTTATCCGGTGTTTTGCTGGAACACTGCAACGCCGCCGGCATCAGGTCTATCCCGCCGTCGGCGCGGCGACCGCGCTGCTCGTGGCATTCCATTCCTATTTCGATTTCGGGCCCCAGATACCCGGCGTCTCTGTGACGTTTGCCGCAATTCTGGGAGTCGCCTTCGCGCAGTCATGGCCGACGGAAGGACGATCCACGGCACATCAGTCGCGCGACAGGTAAACGATTGTGAACCGGTCGAGGTGAAGCGGCGACGACGCCAACATCTGCCGCGCCTGGCGCAGCGCATAATTCCGCCTGACGGCACGGGCAAGCGCCACAGGGGCGGTATCGACGGCGCGTTGGAACTGCTGCGGCAGTATCTCCCGGTAGGATGAACCGAGGGCGGGCCACGCGCCCAGCGCAATTTCCAGCCGCGGCATCACGAGCCGGTGCTCCCACCGCGCGAGACGGGTCGACAGGTCGAGATACTCTTCAATAGCGGGAACCGTGCCACGACGGGCACGTACCGCCTGGGCGAGCTGCAGCCACGCATAAGGAGCGGCAGGTTTGCGCGCCAGCCCGGTGGACAATTCGGCAACCGCCTCATCGAGCGCCCTGCGCTGGTCCGCCGCCTTCAAAGCCTCGCGTGCCGCGACGAGCCGAAGACTGCCAAGACTTAGATGAATATCGCCCCGGTCGGACCATGTACCGGCAACACGCAACGCCGTATCGGCTTCGGCCAGAAAACCGCGCGGCAATTCTTTTCCGCGCGCGATATCACGCAAGGTGTCTTCGTAGGGTGCGACGATGGCGCCGGCGATAAAACGCGGCCATACCGGAACGATCAGAAGGCCGCTGACACAAAGCGCCGCAACCAGAACCGGCATCCGCTGTTTCATCACCGTTTCATCACCGTGAACCTTCGTTTCTGCACCGCCCGCCGCAGGGCAGGAAGCGCTATTCCGTGTAGTACTTCATATGGTGATCGTAATAGTGCTGGTATCCGCTATCGGACTGACCGTAGCGGGCCTGCTTTTTGAGATCGACCTGGGTCATCACAATGCCCGCCATATCGGCGCCGGCCTCGATGATCTGGCGCAGACCGGTGGCAACCGTGTCGCGCCTTGTTTTTTCCCAGCGCACAACGAAGATCGCTTTTTCAACCTGACGCGCCAGCACCAGCGTATCGGAGACGGCGAGCAGCGGCGGTGTGTCGAAGACGACGATATCGTATTGCTGCGCGAGCAGAGAGATCAGCGCCTTCATCTGTTGAGAATTGAGGAGATCCATCGGGTGCGGGTTGCGCCCGCCGGCCGTGATGTAATGAACCCCCGTGCCGAGATCGATATCGATCACTTCGTCGAGGCTGTTCTGGCCGGTCAGATAGTTGCTCAGCCCGACTTCGTTCGGCACCTGGAGGGCGACATGAACGCTGGGGTGACGCATATCGCAATCGACGATAATCGCCCGCTGTCCGGTGCGCGCCGAGAGCGTCGCGACGGATAAAGAGGTCGATGTTTTTCCCTCGGACGAAACCGAGGACGTCACCAGAACCGTCTTCGGTGCATGGTCTATATTGGATAGCAGCAGCCCTGTCCGAATCGACCGCACGGCCTCGCCATAAGGCGAGTTCGGTTTTTTAACCGCCACCTCGTGTGGCAGCATGCTCCTATCCGCCTTGTCCAGCATCGGGATAACGCCGAGTCCGGGAATGCCTGTCGCGGACTCAACATGGGTGATACTGCGGAAACCGGTATCCATCAGTTCCAGGCCGATCGCGATGGCAATACCGAAGACGGCGGAAATGAAGAGGGCGGCGACAATGATGAGTTTCTTCTGTGGATAGAACGCGCCGCCCGGAACCGTTGCCGGCGAAATAATACGCGCATCCGCTTCCTGGACCTCGTCATCGACGACCTTGGTTTCCTTGAAACGGGCGAGGACCGTCTGATAAAGCTGTTTGTTGGCGTCGACTTCGGCCCGCAGCGCGCGCATCGTTGCGGAAGCTTGGCCCTGTTCCGAAATCTGGCGTTCCAGCGACGCGACTTCACGGCGCAGATTGCGCTCCCGGACCTTGGCGATATCCAGCTCGTTCTCCAGATTGCGCACGATCTTGTCGACCTCTACGCGGATTTTCTTTCTCAGATCGACAAGTTCGTTTTCGGCAAGCACCATACGCGGGTGTCCGGGGCGCAGTTGCGTGGACAGCGCGGCGAGCGAGCGCACGATCTGGGCTTCCTGCTCGCGCAGGCGCTGGATCAGCGGTGAATCCAGCACCGCCGCGGCGGAATCGACGCTGTCTGTATTGGATTTGTCTTTCAGCAATGCCTGCACCTGCCCGAAACGGGCATCCGCCTCGGCGCGACGTGTGCGGGATTCGCCCAGTTCGGCTTCAAGCTTCACGAGTTGCGTCTTGAGCGTCGAGCCCTCGCCGACTTCCAGCAGACCTGTCCGGGCGCGAAACTGTTCCAGCTTTGTCTCGGACTGGATCACCCGGTCGCGCAGTTCGACAACCCGCTCGTTCAACCAGCGTGAGGCGCGGGCGGTAACATCCCCCTTGGATTCGATCTGGTCGAAAAGATACGCTTCGGCAGCGGCATTGGCCGCCCTTGCGGCCATTTCCGGATCGGTGGAAACGTAATTGATCGATATAAGGCGCGAGGTTTGCGACGGCACAACGGTCAGTCCACCGAGAAACGCGTCCGCTAGGTATTCGCGCATTGCTGTACGTTTTTCTGCCGGCGGCATCCCCGCCCAGGGATCGTATGTCTCGGTCTTTTGCGGTGCCGCGTTATCGAAACCGACGAGGCTCTTGACCCTGGCAATCGCCTTCTCCGACAGGGACGGCTTGTGCACCATCAATGCAGGGTTATAGAGCGGGCTTTCGTAAAGATTCAGCCTGTCCACCACCTTGGCGGCAATGGCACGCGAACCGATAACGGCGGCTTCGGTTTCCATCGTGAAGTAATCCGGCTGGATACCCTGGGCCACCCGGTCGATATTGATGACGTTGTTGCGCGCGCCCTCTAGAACGATAAGCGCTTCGGACGAATACAGCGGCTGCAGCTGGTTGGCATAGAGCGTCGCAAAGCCGGTGGAAACGATCATCAGTCCGGCAATCAGAACCTTCCGCCGCCGAATAGCGCCAAACAGCCGGCGCAGATCAAAACCCTGATCTTCGCCCTGCACAAAGACGGCATTGCCGGAGCCGGCATTGTCAAATGCCGTTTCGCGGTCCCGTCTCGGAAATGATGTTACTGTTGCCACGTCTCAATGGTCCTACATTCAATACTCAGTAAAACACTCTTTTTTACAGTCTTTTAACCGGTTTTCCTAATGTTAATTGCTCACCGTCTTCCCGCTCTCCGGCCATCATTCAGAACAGGCGCCGGGGGACTTCAATGATGTCGCCCGGAAGAACCGGTATATCAAGAGCAGAAGATATCTTTTCTACGCCCTTTTGGCGTTCGCGGATCAGCGTTACCGGTTCGCGCCTGGCGCGCCGCGTGAAGCCACCGGCGATTGCGACGGCACGGCGGATGGTGAGGCCGGAGACAAACGGATAGGATCCGGCGCGGTTCACCTCGCCGTAGATATAAAACGGGCGATAGTTCAGCACTTCGATGGAAATCCGGGGATCGACGATAAAACGCTTGTCGAGTTCGGCCCGTATGAATTCCTGCAGATCGGGCAATGTCCTGCCCCGTGCCGGTACCCGGCCCAGTAACGGATAGGCCAGATTGCCGGACCCGTCTATCTCGAATTCGCCGGATTCCTGGGGATGTCCGAACACCGTTACCTTGAGACGGTCACCCGGACCGAGGCGGTAATCCTCCAGCCCGGCGGTCTGCGCAGAGACGCCGCCAGCCACTGCAAACATGGCAACGCAGAACAATATCAGGGAGGTCGCGATTGATTTGAACATAACTGGTTTTTTCACAGAGTTATAAGGTCTGACAGTGATCCGGGTCACATTACTGTCGTGATTCTTTACACACGATGCTTGCCCGCGGATCGGGGAGCGGAATATGGGAGAAAGCGCGCGCCGGATAAAGCGGAATTCGCGGAAAACCCCGCACACGGCCACATGAACCGGCCCTGACAGACCCTGTTTTGGGGGTAAAAACCCCCGAATACCGTAACATTTTGCGACTGATCCTGTGGTTTGCGAGCATATTACGCTAATACAAGCAAAAATCGTGCCAACAATAACGTTACTTAACGAAATCAGTCGTCTGCCCACCGGCGCCGGGCGGTCAGAGCTTCATGACAAGCCCGAAACTCGCGGAATAATTTTCGAAGCTTTCACCGGCCGCGGTCGATTCCCGCGTCGCATAGCCGAGATTCAACTGAGCGGTCCAGTTTTCGTTTACCAGGTATTTCACGGCGAGAGTGGGGTTGATATTGAGGTCCTCCCGACCTGTCCCGCTGGTTTCGGAAAACGACAGACCGACCCCGCTGCTGACAATGACGTTATCGAGCAGTTCATAGTCGACCACGGTGGACAGGCTGTATTCGATAACGCCGGACACACCCGGCGTGGCCGAGTCCTCGAAGGTGCGCTCTATGTCGGTTGTCAGGCTGATAACGTCGGTCACATTCCAGATATGCCTGAGGAGGAAATCGAAATTGAACTCCGAACCGAAGGACGGATCATCGAAACTGCGATACTCGAAGCCCACACCGAATTCGAGAAATGTAACCCCGGTGACGTCGAACGTCATGCCGACGAGCGAGCCAACGGCCCAGTTGTCCTGCAAATTGCCGGCGCCGTCCCGTTCCTGATCGAACAGACGGAAATCGGCGTTGGGTTCGACAAAAACCGTTGTACCCGGCGTGAATTCGTACCCTAGCCGCAGGGAGGTCTCGATGATCGTCTCGTCGCGAGCGTCGTTGTTGATACCGTCGCTGTTTTTGAAGTCCTGATGCTCGATATCGAATATGAACCGGGTCAGAAAAACGTCCGCCAGGTATTCGAATGTCAGTTTGGCGAATTTATTGAACGATACCGTCGGCTTGAACCCACGCCCGGGATCGTCCTCTTCATCGCGCTCTTCATGGCGCTGGGCAACGCCTGCCAGCAATTCGAGTTTCTTGTTGTCGTAAATATCGAGCCGGCCACTGGTCTGGATCTGATAGTCGTTGAAATCTTCGTCGGTGTTCTCGACATAACGGCCCAACACCCCGAATGCCGTAATACCGAAGGCGTGCCGGCCCCAGTCGGACTGAATGGCGACCTGCGGGCGATACTCGACCCGTTTGTCACCAACCTCGTTGTTTTCCGTAAGAAAGATATTGCTGTCATAAACACCGGTGACCCCGAATGACGGTTTGACGACGAAGCTCGAGAGCGGCGAACTCTTCTGTTCGATCGTCTTGGCGCTGACAAGGCCGACAACACCGAGGAGTTCGTCCAGCTCAATCCCGATCGGATCGAAATCGGGCCTGGCGCGCTCCTGCACCGAATCCTGTTCCGCCGTCTGCGCCGAAACCGCGCCCGGCAGGGCCGGAAGCACCACGGCCACGGCGAGCACCGCACGGATCACGGAAACGAACAAGGCCTAGAAGCCCAGGTTAAGATGATAGACGGCGTGCCCAGAAGCCATGGTGTTGTGAGCGCCCCCCGCGCCGTTCAAATTAGCTTGCGGTACTGGCGAGTTCTTCAGGGTCCAGAATCGGTTCGGGCAGTTCGACCAGTTCGGGGTCCCCCTGCGCCGGATCGACATCCGCGAGCACGTCCGCTGCCGCGGCCAGAATATTTTCTTCCAGGGCCAGGCGCAGCTCCGGCGGCGCAAGCGTCTCGGCCGCTTCGCGGGACAGGACGAGGTCACTTGTTTCGGCCGCCGGTTCGACCATCAGGCCCGTCAGGTACGACCGCGCATTATTGAAGCCGCCCAGTTCGATGATCAGCTTACCCCCGCGTACAACGGCCTGGATGATGATGGCGCCGCCCGCCTGGCGCTGAATCCTAGCCGGGTCGAACTTGCCGAGATCGCCGCTGATAAATCCCTTTGCGCCGGGCCCCTGTGCCGTCTGGCCGGCTGTATTCTGTAATCCGCGATTGCTGAACACGGCGTCCTTCACCCAGTCGTCCGGCGATGGCTGGTTGACGGTCAGGGCCGCGCCGTTCACCGCGATCCGGCTGCCGAACGGATTCGCCATCAGCCTGTTGTCGCCGAGATTCTGGGTCATCAGAATGACGCGGTACTCGCCATCGGGCAGATCGACCTCGATCCGCTCGACCCCGGCAATACCGTCATTCAGCAATTCGTTGTCAGCCGGTCTGCGCAGACCGTCGAGAGCCGCCCCGCCGATCCGTCCGTCATTCGGCAGGACGCGTTCGAAACCGGGAGCGATCGGCCCGTCGGCCGGCCCGAAATCCCAGGCGAGCACCGCACGTGTCGGCACAAAGTCGGTATCGACGCCGATACGGACAATCTGCGACCCCGACACCATGTTTATCGCGCTGCTGGCAATCCGGTCGATCACGGTCAGCAGGGAGTCGGTGGATGCATCCTTTTTCTCGCGCCCGATCTGGGCGATCAGCGCGGTCGCCCGGCGCGTGACGGCTTCGGGGCTTTTTCCATCGGTCCCGCGCAGAAATGCCTGCAGGGCAGCAAGCGCGTCATTGTCCCCAGCCAGCGCTCTTTCAATCAGGTCGGGGGAAACCACATCCGCCGGGGCCGTCTGTGCCGCGTCGTCGTTCTGCGCACCGGTATCCTGTGCCTGCGCATGAACGGTCCCGGTTCCGGCGGCCAGGACCATGCCGGAAAGGGCGACTGCGCATAGCGCACGCCGGTATTTCAGATAAAACATCAAGCGAACTTACTCCTACAATGTCCGCGCGGGTACTCCGGACAGGCCACCTATACTCTCAGCACATTTGGTAGACAATGCGTTATTTTCAATCAATTAAATAGGAATTACAATATAAATCAATGCCTTGATACCGGCCTCGACGCCCCCGACAGGCCGTCTTTCCGCGCGGTCAGGGAATATCCGCCGTTCTCGCCACCACGAGGTCCCGGTCTTTCATATCCGTCAAAGCCGCGCGGATATCGGCTGCGATCCGGTCTGTAGCGGTGTCGGGGAACGCCTCCGCAAAGGCCTCGACGATGTCGACGTCGCGGCGCGGTTCGATGAGAAACCGCCACAGCGCGCTGGTCACTTCGTCGAGATAAAACACTTCGCCGGTTTCCGGCTCGACAAGAAAGGTTTCGGCATCTATCTCGGTCGCCGCGACGGCCGGGTTCCGGATATAGTGAACTTCCCCCGTCATTTTTTCGCCTCCGCGTCCCGTTTCCGAAATTCCTGGGATAAAAGGGTGGCCGCGTGCCGGCTGCTCGAGAACCGGAGATGGTAAGCCTCCGTGGCATCCGCAAGCCGGGTCAACCCCGCCAACAGGTCGGATGACGGTATATGCGGCGCAAACGCCGTGCGGACCATCGCCTTGACGAGCTCCGGCTGCGACGCCGGTCGCAAACCGGCTGCGCCGGTTTCCGTCCGATCGAGAAACACCAGGGCACGGACCGGCGCCGCATCGCCGAATGTGGCGGCTTCGCCCTCCCACAGTTTGAGATAGGCCATATCGTCCCCCTGCATGGACGAATACCCGTCGACGAACTCGCGGAAGGCGTCGCCGCAGTCTTCGGGTAACGGCAGACGCACCTTGGGCATGAGCCCGAGACACAGGCCGCGCGAAGGGTTCTCCAGCGTCACGGCGATCTGGTCATCCCCGAAGAACCGGTTGCCAAGGACGGCGAGATGAAGCGCCACGCTCGATTTGCCGGCGAAGGAATCGCCGATCACAACGACAAGGCCGTCGCCGACACGGGCCGCGCCGGCATGCAGGCACACCATCCGCGGGTCGCGCGAGACGAACACGCTGATCAGCCCGCCGGCAAGGCCGTTAGCGGCGTCATACGGATTTTCAAATGTAAAATCGGCGCCGCCCGGCCCGGTACTGATAACGTTGAACGTCCCGTCAGGATTTTCGACCACCCGGACGTCGGGCGCTCGGTCCGCCACGGACCCCGCCCATTTCAGGGGCCAGCCGGCGATATAATACGGCAGGTACGGCATAACCGCTTCGGCGTTTTCGACCAGCACCGGATTGTCATCGGGACCGACCCACCAGAAACCCGGGGCCGAATCCGTTTCTGCACCGACGGGATCAGGCATCGCCGGGAGGTGCCTCTCGGGGCGCACGCTTCGACAGAATCCGCTGCAGGGTTCTCCTGTGCATGTTCAGGCGCCGCGCCGTTTCCGAAACATTGCGGTCGCATTGCTCGTATACACGCTGGATATGCTCCCAACGGACCCGGTCGGCCGACATCGGGTTCTCGGGCGGCGGCGGCAGGCTATCGCCTTTTGCCAGCAGGGCGGCTTCGATCGCATCCGCATCGGCTGGTTTCGCCAGATAATCCAGCGCCCCTGCTTTTACGGCCGCGACCGCGGTTGCGATATTCCCATAGCCCGTCAGCATGACGATCCGCGATTCGGGCCGTCCTTCCTGGATCGCCGAGACGATATCAAGACCGCTTCCGTCCGCCAGCCGCAGGTCGAGAACGGCAAAGGCGGGCGGCTTCGCACGGGCGGCGGAAACCCCGTCCCTGACGCTGGCCGCGGTCACCACGTCGAACCCGCGATTTTCCATCGCACGCGACAGACGCGTGCGCAGCGGTTCGTCGTCATCGACGATGAGCAGCGTCCTGTCTTCGAACTGGTCCAGCGTTTCTTTGGTCATGCAGACGATTCCAAATCCTTTGCCTCAAGCTGAGCCCGGCGCCACACAATATCTACCCGTGCGCCCCCGGTCCGGTCGTTCTCGAACGCGACCCCCGCCCCCGAGCGCTGCAGAAGCGTCCGCGCGATAAAGATGCCCAGCCCCATGTGGCCGTCAGGGTTCGCCCTCGAAGATATATACGGTTCTCCGACATGCTCAAGAACCCCCGTTGGAAACCCGGGCCCGTCATCGCGGATGGCAACGCGAATGCTCTCCCCGTCCCAGGCGGTCGAAACAGATACGGTCGAGCGAGCAAACTGGACTGCATTCTGGATGATATTGCCGATTCCATGGATGATTTCCGGGCTGCGTACGACAACGGGTTCCCGGCCTGTATCGTCCTCGAGCGGCGGCAGGACCTCGAATGAAAACGTGACATGGTCCTGATAATGGCGTTCCGCCGCCGCCTGGACAAGCGCGTGAACCGGCAGCAGGGAGAAGGGCGACGAGCGGTCTTCGCCGTCATCCGGCCTGTCGGAGAGTTCGGCCAGAATATCCCGGCAACGCGCCGTCTCGCTGATGAGCAGGCGGACATCGTCGGTGATCGGGCTGTCCGCCGGCAGGTCGCGGGCGATTTCCCCCGATACCACTGCGATCGTTCCGAGCGGGCTGCCCAGTTCATGCGCGGCCGCGGCGGCAAGGCCGCCCAGCGCCGCAAGCTGTTGTTCGCGGGCCAGCGCCAGCTGGCTGGCAGTGAGAGCATTCGCCATGCGGCGGGCTTCCTCTGCGACGCGCCATGTGTAGATGGCGAAGAAAACGATCCCGACGGCAAGCGCTACCCATGTCCCGAGGACATATACCTGCGGCACAGAAAACCCGCCCTCTGCCCAGGGCAGGGGATAATGCCTGACGGCAAGCAGGGTAATCGTCGCGACCGACAGAACGCAGAGCGCAAAGGTACTGCGGATCGACAGGATTGTCGCCGACACCGCGACCGGCGCGAGCAACAGGAACGAGAACGGGTTCTCGAGGCCTCCTGTCAGATATAACAGCGCAGCAAGCTGCATGATATCGAAGGCGAGAAAAGCAGCCGCAGCCCGTTCGCCCAACCGTACCGCCGGCGGATAACCCGACATCACGATCAGGTTCAATAGAAGAGATGCCCCGACGACCGAAAAAGCCGCCGCCAGTGGAACGGGAAATCCGAACCCGAAGTGGACAACGAGCAACGCCAGCACCTGCCCGCCGATGGCAACCCAGCGGATCAGCGTCAGCGTCCGCAGGCGAACCGGGTCGGTCTCTGCGGGTGCCATTTCATAGGCCGCGTTCACCACCGTCCTGTCGGCGGCCTGACGGCTTCCACCAGCGGCATCCATATGTCACCTCGGAGTTTCCGGTGCCACATCTATCGTGATGTCCCGCCGGAGTGAAGTTTATTCCGCAAATTCCGGGACAGCGGGAAAGGGACTGGCGCGGATGCGCGCGGCGTCCCATATTCCCGTCATGTCGGATATTGCGATCAAAGTAGAGAACCTCGCCAAGCGTTTCGGCGATATCGTCGCCGTAGACGATTTGAGCTTCGATGCGCGCGACGGGGAGATCGTCGGTCTGCTCGGCGGCAACGGGGCCGGCAAGACGACAACCATCTCCATGATCCTCGGCCTGCTGATTCCGACATCCGGCTCACTTGAAGTGCTGGGCACGGACATGCTGCGCCATCGCTACCGGATACTCTCGCGGATAAATTTTTCCTCGCCCTATGTCGATCTGCCCAAGCGCCTGACGTCGCGGGAAAACCTGATGGTATACGCGAAACTCTACGGCGTTCCCGACCCGGCGGCCCGGCTTTCGGCGCTGGCGACCGACCTCGCGATAGACGGGCTGCTCGACCGGCCCTTCGGCGAGTTGTCATCCGGGCAGAAAACCCGTGTATCGCTGGCCAAATCTCTTTTGAACGAACCCGACCTCCTGCTGCTCGATGAACCGACCGCGTCTCTCGACCCGGATACCGCGGACTGGGTACGCACCTATCTGAAGGAGTTCCGGGACAAGAGGGGAGCGACCATCCTGCTTGCATCGCACAACATGGCGGAGGTCGAAAGGCTGTGCGACCGCGTGGTCATGATGAAACAGGGCAAGGTCGTCGACCGCGACAGCCCGGCCGGGCTCCTGTCGAAATACGGGCGCACGACGCTTGAAGACGTCTTTCTGGATATCGCGCGCGACCGGCATGGCAATCGGCCGGAACAGGCCACGCAACAGGCAGGCCGGGAATGACACCAGGTAATCGCGACGCCGGATATTATTTTTCGCCGAGGCGTGTCGGGGCGATGGTGCTGCGCTACTTCTATCTGCTGCGCGGTTCGCTGCCGCGTATCGTCGAGCTCGCCTACTGGCCGACGATGCAGATGCTGATCTGGGGGTTTATGTCCCAGTTCCTGTACGAACATTCGGAATGGTTCGTCCGCGCCGGCGGCATTCTGATCGCCGCGGTCCTTTTGTGGGATGTGATGTTCAGGTCGAATATCGGCGTATCGATTTCCTTCCTGGAAGAAATGTGGTCGCGCAATCTGGGACAATTGTTCGCCAGCCCGCTGCGCCCCTATGAATGGGCGTGCTCGCTGCTCGCGATCAGCGCCATCCGGACCCTGATCGGGGTCGTTCCCGCGGCCCTGCTTGCCATCCCGCTTTATCATTATTCGATATTCGAAATGGGCCTGCCGCTGATCGCCTTTTTCGTGAACCTGCTGGTTTTCGGCGCCGCCGTCGGACTGGCGGTATCGGGGCTGGTGCTGCGTTGCGGACTGGGGGCGGAGAGCCTCGCCTGGGCCGTCATATTCGCTGTGGCACCGCTGAGCGGTATCTACTATCCGATCAGCACCCTGCCCGACTGGCTGCAGCCGATTGCCTACAGCCTGCCCTCCGCGCATGTTTTCGAGGGAATGCGTGCCGCGGCAATGGAGGGCGTCTTCCTGATGGACCGCTTCATCTGGTCGGTCGCGCTGAACGTCGTGTATCTCGCCCTGGGAATGGCCGCTTTTCTCTGGGCATTTCGCGTGGCCCGCCATCGCGGCCAGTTGCTGCAAATGGGCGAATAGCCCTCAGAGACGCCCGAACGCCGGGATTTCCGTCCGGCCAGGCGGTTCAGAAACGATGGATGACCAGTGCCAGAAGCACCAGCGGTGCGATGCCGAGGAAGGCCAC
>TARA_R110002110_G_scaffold56643_2_pt1 | contig 12926 bp, 19 predicted proteins | sample TARA_R110002110 | Tara Oceans TARA_R110002110 (sample SAMEA4397330) | marine metagenome | biome: Polar Biome; feature: [SRF] surface water layer (ENVO:00010504); material: water (ENVO:00002006), including particulate matter (ENVO:01000060) such as... | depth 5 m
GCACACACTAAAACAAGCAAACCTCTTGTACATCTTAGTAAGCTATCAAAAGCAGCAAAGAAAATAGCGAGGGGGTAATGGCAAAACGTACAGCTAAGAAAGTATAGGAGATTAACTGTGGCTTACAGTGACAAGTTACTCGACCACTACGAAAACCCTCGCAACGTAGGGGCATTAGACAAAGATGAAGAAGGTGTAGGTACAGGCTTAGTAGGTGCACCAGCATGCGGTGATGTTATGAAGCTTCAGATCAAGGTTGATGCAGATGGTATCATTCAAGATGCTAAGTTCAAGACCTTTGGTTGCGGTTCTGCTATTGCTTCAAGCTCACTAGTAACTGAATGGGTTAAGGGTAGGACAGTGGATGAGGCTTTAGAGATAACTAACACAGACATAGCTCAGGAGCTGGCACTACCACCAGTTAAGATACACTGCTCTATACTAGCTGAGGATGCTATCAAGGCAGCTGTTGGTGACTATGTAAATAAGTGTGCCTGTACATGATAACAGTAACAGACAAAGCAAAAGAGTACATGAAGAGTGTGCTTATGAACGGCGACAAAGTTACACTTGGTGTTAAAGGTGGTGGTTGTTCTGGTTTCCAATACGTATGGGGTCTTAAAACTGATCACCCAGATGTAGTATGGTCTGATCCTATTGCTGAGGTACTGGTACTTGATCCACTGGCAGAGATGTATGTAATGGGTAGTGAAGTAGACTACATCACTGAGCTAGGTGGATCATACCTTGCAGTTAAGAACCCTACCAGCACAAGTAGTTGCGGTTGTGGTGAAAGCTTTGGGGTTTAAATAAACAATTAATAGATGGAGTTATACTAATGTTTTCTTTACTAGGGCCAGTTATAAGTGGGATATTTAATATAGGTAAGTCCTATATGGAAGAACGTAAAGAAGTTAAGATGGCTGTGCATAAGCAGCATATAAGAAAGATTGAATCAGATGATAAGTGGGAAACACTACAGATACAAGGAGGTTTGAATAGCTGGAAGGATGAGTTCCTTACCCTATTGGCTTGTGCTCCTTTGATTATGGTGTTCTTCCCAGACCTCCGACCATACGCTGTAGCTGGTTTCGAAGTCTTGTCTGACCAGACACTTGTACCTGAGTGGTACTTGTATCTTGTCAGTGCTGTCTTTGCTGCTGGACTTGGTGTTAAGAGTCTTGTTGGTGGTATTAAAAACTTGAAAGGTTAGTTAGATGTATAAAGTTATTCAATTAAGTACTGTAATTTTAGTACTGACGTTGTTTTTAAGCGGATGTAGTAGTACTCCTCCTGTTGCTGAGTGTGACAATGAAAGAAAAACTGTTAAGCACTGGGCAGATAAGTTTGAAATTAAAGATCTTAAACCTTTAAAGGCTAAACAAAGACTTAAGTTCCTTAGATGGTATAATAATACAGTACCTATTACTGATTTTAATCCTGATAAAGTATACCTTATAAGTCTTAACAGAACTAATATGGGATTTATGTTTGAAACAAAACAATGTATCTCTAGAATGGGGCGTGTACCTTGGGTTAAGTTTATGGAGTGGTTAGGCTCTGAAGGAGCGTAACTTTTATCTTATCTTTTAACATTCTTATTTCACGATCTTTACTTTCAATACGCCACTCAAGCCCTTCTATCTTTTTTAAAGAGCTATGATAAAGCTTTACAAGATCTGCATAAGTAGACTTAGCTAACTTGTCAGTCATTATACTGTTACTCCTACTTCTTTAATAAGTCTTTTAAGATACCACTCAGCCTTACGTAGGTCCTCATCAGGCTTTCCTTTGTAACCGTACCTCCACTGGTACTTGAGTGCGTTACCTTTGAGGTAACCATTGAACTCCTCCTTTGTCATGCTGGCCTGTATAGCATCAATACACTCAATGCCATGCTCATTGTGGTTGTAGTGTGTTGGGTGATTAACCACATCTTCTTTATAGTTCTCTTCTAAACTTTTAAGTGTTTCATATTTCATAGTAGGTCCTCCACATTTACATATATAAGTACGTTTATCGAGTACATAAGTACCCACATCACCGCATAGTATACAATCAGCCACAACTTTTATCTCCTGTGTTAGGGTCAATGAAACAAGCAGCGCCTTCTTCATCTTCTACAACTTTGTTTAGTACACCAAAACGTTTACCAGATGAGCGAAAGGTTGTTATCCCTTTACATCCAGACTTCCAAGCATCAATGTATAGATTCTTAAAGTCTTCCCATACCACATCATCACCCACATTGCAAGTCTTAGATACAGCTGAGTCAACATGTTTCTGTGCAGTAGAAAGAACATTCAAGTGTTCATTCATTGTTACTTGTTCTGATACTTTACCTTCGACACCATAGTTAGCATAGGCATAGTCAGGTACTTGTACAATCTCAACACCTTCTTCTGTATTAATGGTACGTTGAGTTTCTAGTGCAAACACTGGTTCAATCCCACTACTTACATTGTCTGCTGTTAAAGATATTGTACCAGCTGGGGCTATAGAAATCAAGTGAGAATTTCGTAGACCATACTTGCCGACTATCTCTCTAGTTATAAGGTCAAGTCCTTTTATAAAGGGTGAGTTATGGTATGACCTAGGATCATAAACAGGAAAGGTTCCTTTCTCTATAGCCAGCTCAGCTGAGTACTTATACGCTGTGTTCTTAAGCACAGACATTACTTCATCTAAGAACTTGATACTATCCTCACTACCGTACTCCATCCCTAGTATCTCTGAAGCATTAGCAAAGCCTGTGATACCCATACCTATCCTACGTTTGTTCTTAGCTTCACGTTCCTGTTCAGATAGTGGAAAGATAGTACGATCAATAACATTATCCATAGCACGTACTACGTGAGGAATGTCTTGTTTAAACTGACCCCAGTTAAAAACATATGGATCATTTCCAAATTCCATCTCCTTTACTATATACTTAACTAAGTTAAATGAACCAAGCAGACAAGCACCATAGGGTGGTAAAGGTTGTTCACCACATGGGTTAGTAGCAGCTATGTACTCACAGTACCTAAGGTTGTTCTGCTCATTGATAGTGTCAATGAACAACACACCCGGCTCAGCCCACTCCCATGTGGCCCTCATGATCTCATCCCACAAGGCAGCAGGATCAATGGTATCCACCACCTGCCCATCCCATACCAGATCAAAGGCTTCATCATTCTCTAGTGCTTCCATGAACGCATCAGTCACAGCCACAGAGATGTTAAAGTTCTTTAGTCTTCCATCGTTTTGCTTGGCGCGAATGAACTCTTCGATATCCGGGTGGTCAACTCTGAGTACACCCATTTGAGCACCTCTACGATTACCCGCAGAGGATACAGTATTACAGACAGCATCATAGATATCCATAAAAGACACAGCTCCACTAGCCTTTGACCCAAGGGTCTGGATAGGTGCTCCTCTATATCGAAGAGTGCTGAAGTCATAGCCAATCCCACCACCTTTACGCATCGTCTTGAAGGCGTTAGTAGCACCATCCATGATGCCTTCAGTGGAGTCCCCAATAGTTTGAGAGACAAAACAATTAAATGCTGTAGTCTTTCTAGGGCTACCAATAGCGGCCTGAACACGACCCGCTGGTAAAAATCTTTGGTCCAAGAATATATCTTTAAGTTTTTCACGGTGTTCTTCTCCATCATTAAGTCCTCCTGCTAAACGTGCCATTGCTTCATAGAAGGATTCGTTAGGGCCTCTATACTTTTCTTTATGTACCTGTTCACTTATAGCTAGTGTTGGTCCTTTAGTGCAAGGTTGTTGCATCGTCATCGTCTTGTAATCCTATTTCAATACTATGTAAAGTTATCTTAGCTGCGGTATTAAGAAACTCTAATGATTTCTCATTCTTATTAACCTCAATCTCCCTAGCTATACGAATAAGTAAGTTAAATCTGTTAACTAAAATGTCTGGATTAAAATCTAAACTTACAAAGTCATCAGATATTGGTGGTGATTTATCAAACATATGACTTCTCCTTATCTGCATAGTCTAAGCCTGTAAGAACATCAGAGAATAACTCTGGATGTTCTTGTACTCTATCCCAAAACATATCAAGAATAATCTTAGCATCTAACCCCATGATTTCAACAATGTCATGGCGATCATAGTACTCACACAGGCGATTCATTAACTCTTCATCGGTTATTATTAGACCTGTTAACATCACTTGTATTCCTTCTTCATACGATCTATACTAATAAACTCTGGATCATAGTTACCATCAACGACATTACGCTTGACAATAACACCACGCCACCATAGTTCATTAGCTTCTCCTGCAAAGTCAGCAAAGTAATCACTGAATACACCAGCCATTAACCCTTGTATACGGGAGCCATCAGCTTTAGTACGAGTAGCATAGTCAAGGGTATGTAAGTGTCCAGATGTACATGACTGATACTGTTTAACTAGAAGAGAATAAGCAGGATGTTCTCCACTAATCGCTCTACCCATAACACCACTGGTATGGTAATGAGCATAGGCCACTCCATCAATGACCTTGATGCCGGGAGTCGCACCACGATAGGGGATAAACTCCCATCCAAACTTTTTATAATGTAAATCATCCAGACTAATAATCCCATCAAGGTGAGCTGCGTCAGTAGAAATAGCTCTGCTGATACGATGTTCATGATTCCCCTCCAACATGTACATTTTAGGCTTACGTTTTTTAGCTTTCTTTAAAGGGGCAAACAACTTTTCTTGTGCATCTATTGTAGCATTAACATCGTCTTTGTAACGTCTACCTTCAAAGCCTTGAGTACCTTTGTCGTAGCTACATAAGCTAGGTAAGTCTGCCATGTCTCCTAAACAGATCACCTTGTCAGGTTTAATATCTACTATAAGTTTACCTAAGAGTTCAAACCTTTTGTTATTAAAGTCTGGGTGTGCATGTGGATCAGGGATAACTAAGTGTGTTGTCATAACCATTCCTTTGGTATATCTTTGTCAGCATAAACAAACCTATGTTGAGTACACCAGTCACCGTATGTAGTCTTAGCACCTTTATACAACTTCTTGCGGCTGCTGCTAAATACGAAACGAATGTCTAACCTTGGGTGTTGTTCTTGTACTAACAAATGTTTCTTTCTATCTGCACTACTAAACAATCCTTTAGCTTCAATGATGATACCACTAGGTAAAACAAAATCAGGTGTATACGTATGATTAGTTATTGGTTTAGTATATCGAAGCTTTGTTGTTTCGTATAATACTTTTACATTCCTATCCTCTAGTGACTTAGCTATCTTATCTTCTAAGCCACTCCTATACTTACCTGTTCTCATTCTGTTGTATCTCATTGGTTACTCCACTTCTACTTGGTACTCAGTGCCACGGTTTAGAACAAACGTAACATCAGTACTAAACCCTGCTGAGTTAAGGAACTTTTTAAATAACTCAAGAGGTCCTCCTTTGTCTGACAAGGCAGAACCACCATTGTATGTCTGTGATACAGAGGCTTCCATGTCTCCATTATTATAGGTAAACGTAAACTCTTCAAAGAAATCATCAAGGTCATTATCATTAAGCATCTTTGTTAACTCCTTTTTCTGGTACATCAGGCTCACGTACTACCTCAGTAAGCCACCGTGGTCCATAACTATAGAAGAAAGTACGTAACCCTTTCCCATCATTAGCATCAGACCAACATGTTTGTTTATGAGCACAGTAAGAACAGTTAACACCTAGTTTCATGTTACCACTCTTACCATCAGCTATAGGTTCATAACACCTCTCTGGTGGTTCAGAAGATTCAACTACCTTTTTCATATGTTTGATACGTTCAACAGGGTTGATACGTTCCATCTTATGAACAGGCATGTATGTCAGCTTACCTAACTGCTTCTCCATCACAAGGAACCCTGCTTCTTCAGTGTCTTCTGCGTGTGCATATGCACTGATCTGTGCCATATACCCGAAGGCATCGTCATCTGCTAGAGTACCAGTATCAAACTTCTTAAAGGCAAAACTAGATGCACTCTTAACGTCAACTAATGCACCATCAATCTTAGCATCAATGTGTCCTTTGATACCTTCAATCTCTACCATATGTTGCTCATGCTCTACCTTATGTCCTGCTTCTTTAGTAAGAAACAACATTAAAGATTCAATAATATCCCCGAATAAAAACTTAAGTCTTGTCTCAGGTGTTAAAGATTCTTTAGTATCATTACCATTTACATCATACCATACTTGTCGATCACCTTTACCTATGTTAGACATACGTAAAGTACTGTGATCAGTTCTTTCAGTAGCTAACAATTGCCTAGACATAGCATGTTCAATGTCTTCTAAGAACCATGCCATATTCTTTGGTTGTATTTCAGCAATACCTACATCAATGGTGGATAGTATATCTTTGACTAACGTATCTACTTTCTTCATTACTCTACCTTTCATAGTAAGACTGGCCTACCTCCTCTACACCAGTACCCAAGGCTATTCTGTCTATGGAATTTCGACTACCTTGGCCCATGCGTAGATGTTAATCGTCTTCGAATGGATCATTAACGTCAGATACATCTGCTGCTTTAGATGCAGTAGTTTTATTAAAAGAGAATCCTTCCATGTCACTGTCACTAGAAGTTTCACCATCACCACCTCCACCAGAGGTGTACTCAACCATATCAATAACTTGTACGATATTAAAACCAGCAAACAAGCCGGGGTACTTACCGTCATACGCCTGTACCTTGACGTTAGCAGTAGTACCATTACCTACAATACTACCATCGACATCCATGCCTGACATATCGACAACCTTAGGAGGGAAGTTAGTCTTACATGTAACAAACATACCACGATCATCATCCTTAGTACGTATACGTTCACCAAGTCCAATATCTTTGATAGCTTTCATAGTAGCTTTATCTAGTTTACCAAGGTCTACAGTAAATTTACCAGCCATCTCATTCTTCTTAGTTAAGAAAGGCCAGAATAGTGTAGCTTCTACAACAGTTGATCCTTGAATAGCCATTAGTATAACTCCTTAATTTAGAGGGATATCTTTTATAATTAATCCCTAGCTTCTATACATAGTATACATATAATTTATTAGGCAGTCAACACTTAATGTGTATCAACCCATGTACTACCTGTCCTATACTCTGCATCAAGTGGACAGTTAAGGTTAAAGTGTTCGCCAGACATAACAATAGACTTCTTGACTAACTCTCCAACCAGTTCAGCTTGGTCCTTAAGGACTTCTATTTGGAACTCATCATGAACTACAGCTACTTGTCTAGCATCTAGTCCTCTTTTCTTGACCCAGCTATGCCATAGCAACATAGCATACTTCATGATACATGACTCAGCTCCTTGTAGGTAGCAGCTAAGTGCAAAATGTTCAGACTTAATTTCTATCTTACGCTTGTCTAACCCAACCAATCTTCCAAGTCTAGCTGTACGGGAAGCGTCTTGTTTGAGACTTGCGAGTGCTGGCAAGTTGTCAAGGAAAGTTTCTTTAACTCTTCGTCCATCACTTGAACTTCCTCCAATGATTTGACCAACCTTTTCATCTCCAGCGCCAAGTAACCACGCATAGATGAAAGTCTTTGCAACACTTCTACCTGACCATACTCTGTGTTCATCATCCCATACTCCTTTGTCTATACCCATTGCTTCTAGATTCTTAGTGTGTATATCACCATTGACTACCTCTTGTGTGTAGTCCTTGTCGTTCATGTAGTGTGCTAGTATTCTTAGCTGTACTCCACTAGCGTCACAACCCAGTAAGATATGGCTGTTAGTGTCACCAACAGTGAAACAACTACGACAATCATCTCCGTAAGGGGAGTTTGATCCCGGTATATTTGCCATGTTGGGTTTATTATGAGACATCCTATGAGTAACAGCACCAGTGCTAAAGCAAGTACCATGAACTCTATCGTCTGAACCGAGAGCATCTAACCATCCTTCCACTTCTTTTGTGCGTGAAGATACCATAGCATACTCACCCAATAACTTAAGCTCAGGAGGTGCACTATCAAATATTGTATTTAAATTATCTTCAGACAACTTCCACATGTACTGTTCACGTTCATAAAATAATTCTTTAGTAATCTCACCTACCTTACGCTTAGCATACAAATCTTTGTATGATTGCGTACGATAGGTAGGTTTCCAGTAACCTTTTAGTCTACTAACTTTCTGTTTAGGAGACTTAAGGTTGAACTCTTGCCAGTCAATACGTGTAAATACACCAGCAACATTAGTCCAATCATTGTAAAGAAACTTTAAACCAACCTTAGATATAGTCCCATCTTTCTTAATCTTAGGAGATATAGTTCCACCACTAATAGGTTTGTCTGGTGTAACTTTTTTTATTATACTATCTAACTGGCGTTCCTTATCTTTAAGCATGGCAAAGAGTTGATGTGCCTTCGGTACATCTAAAGCAAAGCCAAGTTCCTTTTGTTCCTCAAGTATGTGTTGACTTAAGTGCTCAATCTTACTTGCTTCTACGCTTCCGAACTCTTTGCCTTCTAACTTTAGATAACAGGCTACCTTATACGTTAACTCTACATCATTAACACAGTAGTCAAGCATCTCTGGTGTATACTCATCGAAGTCTTTGAAGGGTAACTTAGGAAACTGTAGTATTCTACCCCAGTTATTAAGTGAGTGACCACCCTCTCTTGTGTACTGCTGTAACCTAGACACAAGTAACGTGTCAGTTACACGACTAGCCTTTATCTTAATACCCATTAACTTCTTAAGCACACGCATGTCATACCCTATAAAGTTATGACCTATCCAGTGATGTACTGTATCAGCAAAGGCTTCAAACTTATCAAGATTAGATGGAGTCCATTTGAATATCTCACCTGTATTGTAATCCTTACACACAATACACCACACTTGAGTAACAGTATTGAGTAGACCATCTGTTTCAATGTCACAGATAACCTCTCTTTGTTTAGTCATCGGCATCATCCTCCGGTCTATCTATCTCTGTTAACCTACCTGTACAATCGTCATAGAAGATATGACTGGTAGGTCCTGTCTTACCACTGAACCTGTTCTTGACGATACGAATGAGCGTTGTGTTACGTTCTCTTGTATCTTCTGCTTGTCCGTTTCTTTCAAGACCCATGACGATGTTAGATAGTTGCCCAACCCCTGCTGTTCCTCGTATATCTGACAGACTGAGTTGACCGCCTTCTTCCAAAGACTTCCCTGATACCCTTTTGGTGTGTGCGATAATGTGTAAGTTGATATCAAGCTCAACTGTGAGCGCCTTAAGCTTGTGTGCGATCTCATCTAGCATCTTCCTTTCATCACCACCTTGGTCAGACACCATAAAACTTATGTGATCTAACACTATAAATTTACAGTCTAATCCTTTAGCAAAGTAAGTTATCTTATCACATATGTAATCAACACTATTATCTTTCCAAGATTCAGAGAGTGAGTGTAACCTATTAGTACCCCATGTATTCTGAGTACCGTCCCATAACTCTTTGTCATTGATGTGTACATCAGGTAAATGAGTAGGTCTGTTAACCTCAAGAGATACTACACCCCTTGTTGTTTCCCAGCCTGTCTCCTCAAGGTACATCAAACCTACGTTAGCTTGAGTGTTCTTAAGAATATGGTAAGCCATCTCTCTTGATACAGAAGTCTTACCACTACCACTACCTGCTATGATAGTAACCATCTCACCTGTACGTACACCATACGTCATGGCATTTAACTTAGGCCAAGGGTACTCAAATGAAGCTTCAGCTCTTGGTTCTTTAAGTATAGCAAAGGCAGCTTCAGCACCACTGATAACATCATCAGGTTTATATTGCTCTGCTTGCCACCATATTTTATTGTACACATCAGCTTCGTTATTCTCTAGGTACTCACCTATGTCCTTACGTTTAAGCTTGACTATCTTAGCTTTCTTAGGGAACAAAGAGGCAACTTCTTTAGCTGCTTCAGACCCTGCCTTATCATTATCAAGTGCAATGATAATGTTATCAAAGGTATCAAGCCATTCAAACGAACGCTTACAACCTTTATATGCTTCAGTTGCAGACTTCACACCAACTACAGCAAACTTAGAACCCATCATCTGAAAGGCAGACATAGTATCTATCTCACCCTCACATATAGTGACATACTTACCACCATTGGTGAAGTTAGATTGTCCGAACAACATACTTTTACGTATAGGTCCTTCAGTAATAAAGTCTTTAGTCTTAACGATACGTTTTTTATAGGCTATAGTCTCACCATCCTTATTAGTATAAGGGTAGTAGTGTTCAACTATAACACCATCTGTTAACTTAAGACGTACCTTGTAGCTACGCACAGTATCAGCAGTGATACCTCTGTCGTTAATAGGTCCTACCTTAGTACCCTCAACATCAGAGATATCTTTAGTAACTGTTGCTAGTTCTACCACGTTGTCTTCCTTTCTCTTTGTACCATGCCTGTATGCTTCACATACAAAACAATACATATGTCCATCATTGAACAATGTGTTACCATCAGTTGATCCACAAGATGTACACTCATGCCTACTAACCATAGTAGAGTCGTTGTGTTTAGTATTGAATGTCACTCTTCTCATCTCCTGTACTATAGTCCCAACGTGCCTCTTCACTAGGTGTGATAGCATCAAGGTTACCTTGAATAACTATCTGACACGTAGTGCAAGGCTTAGGTCCAAACTTATCATACACCCCTACTTGTGTAGGGTCAAGTTGTTTGTTACAGATATAACATCTACTCATTTAACTTCCTTCCTAGTTTCAAGACCTTTCTTAATGGCATCCTTTACTGCCTTTTTAACACCATACTTCTTAATGTTTTTAGATATTTCAACAGGCTTACGCCCCGGCATATCAATAATAATTTCTGGCATAATAATGTATCCTTATTTAACTGGTTAAATGCTACGCTGCGTCATTTAATCCTGCATCATAGCCATCATCATACCCTGAGTCATACCCTTCAGGATAGTCATCCCATACTGGTGTGTTACTAAGGCTATCCTCAACACCATTCAAGTGTTCAGCAATAACCTCATACTTACAGCACCTACCCTTACTGTTATTGTAGTCAAGAGGAATAGATACGACATCAGCAGGGTTAATCTTAATGATCATAGTATGTCCAGAAGTACCCCACATACTAGTCAGGTACTCCATAGAACAGAAGTGTAAACCAGTAGAGCAAGTCTGACTAGGGTCATCCATCACTTCATTACGAGGCATCTCACATACTGATCCAACAGTGTTGTCGTACGTATCGCTATGCTTATCACGATAATTACTTCTAACATTTTTGTATGCTAAGAAGCAACCATCTTCAGTGATAGGTAGATTGTTACACTCAAGAAAACGATAGAGTTCTTTGATTGCTCTACCAGATGTGTTGTCCATTAGATTACCAAGGAACGTAAGCATAGCTTCACTATCATGACCATTACTAATCATGTCTTTAATTCTCTTAGTAATACTGTTGTGTAGTTCTTTATCTTTGTAATACACAACACCATCTCGTACATAGATATCTCCGTTACCGAAGTCATCGACAACCTTGGCGGCATTACTTAAGTTAATAGCTTCTTCATAGTCACCAAGACCTAAGGCTTCTTTAACTCTATTAAAAGCCATGTGCGAAAATGGTACAGTCAGTGTCTCATCATCAGTGATGATAGTAGCTGCACTGGACGTAACGATATGTGCTTTATACATTGCAAAACTCCTTCAGTTTAATATACTCTTCAATAGAATTATTGAAGATTTGTTTTTGGTCATCCGTATCGTACGTTGTGGCAGACGTTGCCAACTTTAATAAAGGATAACGACCAAAGAATTTATCCTCTACTTCTTGATGCTTATCACAGAAATTATCTACTATGTTTTCATAGTTATTAGTAGCTCTACTTAAGTGCTTGTAACCACAGTATAATTTATACTTATTAGTATCTATTATACTAAGATAATTATTAATTCTTTTTCTATAAAGATTATAATAACTTGTATTAATATCAATGTCAAGATTAAAAAGTCTATCATTACGTAACTTAAAAGTGTTCATACCTTCAAGGTAACTAAACCTCTTAATCTCTTTAGGTGTTAAAAGATTTTCAACAGTAGAGTGAGCTGCCTTTACTGCCTCATCAAGGCTAAGAAAGTTAGCATGATCTACCATCTTGTTCTTATATGAACCGGGACACCCATATAACACAGTTCCTTCAGTTACTAAATCATATTGTGTAAGAGATAACATTACTCTTCTTACATTATCTATTGAGTAAGCTACCTTACAATCATGTGGATCACCACGTCTTAGATCTATATAGATACCTTTGTTAGTATCAAGATCTATGTCACCTCCATCTCTAAACTGCGACCAACTAGATGTGTAGTCTAATGTTAATACCTTTGCAGTTTTCTTACGTGTTGCTGCTGTACCTCTATTAACAGACACATCATCAACATCATCATGAAATAATATAACCTCACTCTTAAGCCCCATCGTAGTGTATATGAACTTACGAATAGCGTGTTCAGTTCCTTCTTTATATTGAAACATATACAGATCACAATTAGGATAATTCTGAGACATATAAGATATAGTTCTTGAAGGTAACCTCTTTTCTTTTTCTTTAACTAGTATAACTACAATAGGTTTGTCACTAAAATGTAAAAGCCATAATGGTTCACCATCTCTACTACTATGAGTACTATACTCAGACATACTCATTGTTTTGTAACGCCACCTATAACTTTGTACATGCCACATAGTAGTAAAAGGTACATCTTTTTGTTTAAAGTCAGTACGATTGTTAATAGTTTTTCCTTTATAAGTAATATCACTAGTAGATTTATTATCTAACTTACTAACAAGTCCTGAAGTTTCTCTAAAGGTACGCATAGCTTCCCATATATTAGGTTGCTTGTCAATAGTT
>TARA_R110002110_G_scaffold132836_1_pt1 | contig 12925 bp, 16 predicted proteins | sample TARA_R110002110 | Tara Oceans TARA_R110002110 (sample SAMEA4397330) | marine metagenome | biome: Polar Biome; feature: [SRF] surface water layer (ENVO:00010504); material: water (ENVO:00002006), including particulate matter (ENVO:01000060) such as... | depth 5 m
AATCATTTTAGAATTATTACCTATCCTTGTCATTAATGTTCTAATATTATCCATAGATATATTTTGCGCTTCATCTATTATAATAATAGAATTATCTATACTTCTTCCCCTAGCAAACGCAATAGGTAAAACTTCTATCAATCCAAATCCCCTCAAACTATTAGTCCTACTTTTCCCAATAAGTTTTCTGAAATTATCCATAAAAGAATCTATATAAGGTTCCATTTTTTCTTCTAATGATCCTTTTAGGAAACCAATCTCCTCATTTTTAAGTGTAGTGACAGATTTTATTAAAACGATTCTTTTATATTTTGCTGGATTTTTACTTTTAAGTAATTTTAATGCTTGAGCACAAGATAAAAAAGTTTTACCAGTGCCTGGGAGTCCACTACAAATGGTTATTTCATTCTCTTTTATCGAATTAATTAATTTTTTTTGATTTTCTGTTTTACATTTAACATTAACATTTAATGTACTCAATAAAACGCTTTCTTGTTTATTAGATTTCTCTAAAAAATTATGAAGTTCTTGTAAATCCTCTTCAGGAATTTCTTTAAATTTTCTTCTTCCCATTTTATTATCTAACTGATATTTTACCTACTAATACATCCAGCCAGTGATCACACATCTCACACATCATTTCTTTAAATGTGTAACTAGGTTCCCAACCAAATGTTTCTCTTAATTTTGTTGAGTCTCCTTTTAAATATGGTAATTCTTCCGGTCTTAGAAATTTTGGATTTTGGGTTACATAATCTTTATAATCTAACCCTAAATATGAAAATACAACTTCACACATTTCTCTAACGGAATGTGTTTCCATAGTAGAGACAACAAAATCATCGGCAGTAGAGTGATTCATGATTAAATGCATTGCCTTAACATAGTCTTTAGAATGTCCCCAGTCTCTATAAGAGTCTATATTTCCAAGTTCTAATTTATCTTGTAAACCTAATTTAATCTTACATGCTGCCTTTACTACTTTATTAGTTACAAAATTCGATCCTCTTCTTGGTGATTCATGATTAAATAAAATACCATTAACTGCGTGTAACCCATACGCCCTTCTATAATGTCTTACCATATTATAAGAAAATACTTTAGAACAACCATAAGGAGATACTGGATTCATTACTGTGGTTTCTCTTTGGAACCTATCCTCATCCACACTTAAACCAAACATTTCTGAAGAGGAAGCTTGATAGAATTTAGCATGTGGACAAATTCTCTTATATGCCTCTAAAATATTGACAACACCAAGCGCGTTTGTCTGAACAGTGAACTGGGGAATATCAAAACTAACTCTCACATGACTCTGAGCCCCAATATTATAAATTTCATCAGGCATTATTTCGGTTAATAATCTTTCTATAGATGTTTGATCTAATAAATCACCATAATGGGTTGTTATTTTTGGTTTATATTTAAATGCCTCTTTTAATCTTATTGATTGGTTCTCTGAAGTAGAATTTCTTCTCACCATACCATGTACTTCATAACCTAAAGATAATAAATGTTCTGCTAAATATGATCCATCTTGACCATTAATTCCTGTTATAAACGCTTTTTTCATTTTTTTAAATTTTATTTAATAATTTATCTTGTTTGTAAATAAGGATCCACTTCTATGGGATTAAATACATCCATTTTTGATATATCGGGCCAATCAGTTATTATCCATTGTCTAGGTATCTTTTTTATTGCTCCATCTAGTTTATCTAATCCTAATTGTGCAGTTTCGGGTGTCATATAATAATGGAAACCAATACTACTTATATTTTGGTCTCGCCATGGAATATTAGGATCTCTACCATCATAACTCATTTTTTTAAGTTCATTGTAGTCTTGTTTATCATCACATAAAATAACTCCACCTCTACCTAAAGATAAGTGTTTTTGGTATTGGAAACTAATACACATAAAAGATCCTGTAATATAACTATCTTTTTTCCATAACACTGCTGCGTCATAAATTGGTTTGAAATCTTTATTTACCACATAGTAATCTTGCCAATCTTCTTCTCTCCATTCTAATTCTATTTTTAATTTATGGGATAAAAAAGGTATGGATATATAAGTTCTTTTAGGAACACTAATCCTCCCTATATTTTGATATCTTAAACATAACTCAATTCCATGTGTACATCCATCCAATGCTACCGCATATGGTGCACCAAAAAATTCAGCAACCTTCTCTTCAAATTTAGTAATTATTTCAAAACTCATACTTTATTAAATATAGTAGTAATATCTTATTTAATGTAGGTTATATAGATATAATCTTCCACAGTGGGTAAATTCATCGTTATTTCGTAATTTTTTTTTATTGATTCTAATTTAGAATGGTAGAGCTCCACACTTAATTCATTTACAGTAAAATCATTTGTTAACATAATTATACCATTGGTATCAAATATTTCTCCTATTTCCTTACATCCCCAATATACTGGGATGGTACCTAAAGCAAAACAATCCGTTATTTTTTCCGTATACATAAGGGGATAATTACCATTTTCCATACTTATAGAAAATCTATAGTCTTGAATACCTAAATTTTTTGTTGCTATGGGATTAAACCCCCTACCAAATAGATCTATTTCATTTTTATAACGGTGAATTATTTGTTGTCTATATCGATGTTCTTCACACATAATTTTATTGGATGCTACCATAGATACCATCTTGGTTTTAGGATGGATACCACAATTAGTTACCCAGGGTCGAGCGTTACAAATAACTAATTTAAATTTGTCCGATAATTCTAATAAACTTTTATCGTGGGTAAAAATCATTTCAAAGTTATTATTTAAATAATCTAAATTATTTATACACCACGCATATATCCCCCCTATTATAGTTTTGGATTCACTTAACCACGCATAATTTTTTTTATTTTTATTGATTGGGAGATGGGTTATACCGTTATCTATATGTATGGATATGGGGGCATCATGATGACCTTTAACCCATTCGATATTTTGAGGTACACTTCCTGCTGAGGAACAAATTTCATGTTGGAAACCCCCACCAACCATATTTATTCTTTGTTTATCCATTTTTTTTTAAACTATCATACATTTCAAAATCATTTTTGTAAATATTAATTATTTGTTTTTTAATTTTTGGGTTATTTTCAATATAAGAATTTAAAAGTTTACTAATATTATGATTACTAGTATTATCATGTTTTATTTTACTTTTAATATCATATTTAATCTTAAATTTTTCGAAATCTTCAGATAATCGATCAACTAAAAAAACCTCATCAATATCTTCTATAGTTATACCTCTATCAGATAAAAAATCTACCTGTGGTAATGTGACTGCATCATAAAATCCATTTATTTCAATATATTTTAAAAACATGTTAAAGCTTTCTATGGGTAAGTTTTTAAATTTAAAAAATTCTGTTTTCTCAGTTATATAGATTGGGTGTTTATTTAAAAAACCATTATCTTCTAATTTTAATAGGTATTGGTAGCTAGATATTATTCGCTTAAGGGGATCTCTAATAACACATAAAGTAATTAATCCATCATCTTTTATGTTATCCCATTCATAATATTTACCTCTCATTTCTAATGCATTTCTCATGGATATAGAAGCATTTTTATAAATGTGTATGAGCACAAATTTTTTAGTGGGATCAACGAAACAACCATCTAATTTATAATTCCTCTTCATAACCTAATTGCTTTGCTCTATTAACTATTTCGGACCCATCTATTTTTTTAATCAATATGGCAGGATTTCCTTTATAAATTCCCCATTCTTCTGTATCCCCAATTAATAAACTCCCCGCAGTTAATAATACCCCTTTCCTTAATATTGTCCCCGGCATTACTATCGCATTACTACCAACATTGGAAAATTCTTCCATAATTATTGGTTTTATTATTTGTTTACCTTTTAAATTGTCGGGTATAAGACAACCAAATAGTCCGCTATCATCAAATCTATCAGAACCACATACTATTCTAGCCCCCGCCATCACATTATTAAATCCTTTTAGTATAAATTCCCCACTTGGCCCACCAATACACGATACGTGGGGACCAACATGGATGTAATCTCCTATTTTCATTGATGTAGTACAATGAAATCCATAATCAATAGCTACATGACTACCTAACTCAACTAGACAGGGTCGGGTAATATTAACATTTTCATTAATAAACACATCTTCTCCCATTTTTTTAAAATTTTCTATAGGATTTAATTCTTTCATAATTTATAAGTTTTTTTAATTGTATTAGAAAAAATGACAGAAGCATTATTTAAATTACTAACTTTATATATTAATTCTCCACATTTAGATAAGGATATCATTTCTAAGAAGGAATCTATCCATAATTGTTTATCGCTACACCGATTTCTAAGATATTGCATATAATTACCACTCTTTTCGTCACTATTTCTATTAGTAGTTTCATTAGATATAATATTAAAATTATCTTTAAGTATTTTAAGGGAATTTATATTGTCACTTGCAACAAAAATATTATTATTACCACCTACTATTACATCATTAATTTTATCAATATAATTTTTAGTTGATGATACTCCATATTCGGGGTGGATGCGGTTCATATCTGTTAATCTAACATGAACACCTAAAGTGGAAATACCAATATTATTATTAACTAAAGAAAGGATATCTTTTTTAATTTTTATTTTACTACAAATAATTCTTAATTTATTTAAATCTTTATGGTTGAGTACATCTGTATATACTTTACCCCCATAATGTTTAGGGGGGTGAGATAAAATAGTCCTATCAAATACTAAGTCTTCATTTTGTTCTAAAGCGAAATTGAATGGATTAATATTAATATTCTTATTTCTAATTCTACATATCCTATTTCTATCTATATCAATGTATATATTATTAATATCATTAACATCATTTATTTTACCACTAAACTCACTATAAAGAATACTTTGTATTGCTATCATAAGTTTTGAGAAAACTCCACCACCTACTGTTTTAACTAATATATTCATTTTTTACATTCTATATTTAAACTAATTAAAGTACCACATTCTTTATCCATATGAGGAACATAAGATTGGGAATGATCATCAAATTGGGAGTGTTCTGTTTCTCTCCAATCGTATTTTTTCACCTCCCCAAAACCACATGATTCTAAAACCTCTCTTAATGAATTAAAATCATAGGTAGTCTTATGATAAATATTTTTTCCATTCATATCCATTTTACCATATAATGGTCCCACTAAATTATCTAATGAGATTTCTAATTGTTCCCTTTTAGTATAATATAGATTAACCATGGTATGGAAATCTGGTGTCGCTAATCTCAATATACTACCCGGTTTTAAAACTCTATTCCATTCTTTTAGAACATCTAAAATCTCTAACCTATCAAAATAGGCTATTACGTGAGATGCATATATTAAATCTACGGAAGAATCATTTATCATTGGTAGGGTAGATATATCGGACTTATAATCCAGATGTTTATATTCACCGTTATCTATATGAACCCATTCCGAACCAAAGTTCCTCCATCCACAACCTAAATTTATTTTCATTGGAATTTGTAATTAAAATTAGTTATATCTTCTCCCCATAAATCTTCTACTATTTTAATAGATTCTTTATCATACTCATTTTTATAGTTATTATTTGCGCTTTTTCTTACATGTTTATTTAATGATAAATTTACGCCAAGTTCCTTCATATAATTTTCAAAATCCTTTTTTAAATTTTCAAATCTTAAAATTTTTATATTATCACTATTAAGGTACTCAGATTGGGGTTTAATAAATACTTTAGATATTATACCCCCGTATACAGAATTAGTAAAATTATCGGCCGGGGTGTTTTTTATCCATTTTAAATGGTTTTTAAAAGATAATGTAGTAACTTTATGATGTTCAAATTTATGTCCCGCTTCTTCTTGATTTAAATAATAATACCATGATGATCTCCAATCCCAAGGGTTACGAATCACTGTAAAAATTTCATCGGGTTTATAGTGTCTTATACATTCTCTATATCCTTGATGCCCTACAATTGCGGGCGTATTTAACATATAAGGCATTAAAACAGTACCAACAGAACTACCTCCCGTTTTAGGTATGTGAATAAAAAGAACTTTTTTATTATTTATGTTATATACCATGGACATATTTTATATATTTATCCATTCTTTAGTGAAATCTTGATCCCAAAATATTGTTATTGTTGTATCAGCATAAGGGCTATCACTAGGGTATTTATTACTTTGTGGAAATACATCATGTAATAACTTAGTGTCATAATCAAAAACGTTTTTAGATTGGTCTGGTACCCCCGATTGGATTCCCTTTTCTGCTTTACCATCCTTATTTAAAAAATATTCTAATGGGATATTAATATCATCCTCATGTAATAAATCAGTTCTAACAAAGAATAGGTTATGGTTATTAACCCTATAAATCAAACTATAACCCTTTAACTCACCTAACTTTTTAAACGCTGGTATTGTTGCCCCATAATAATTTACCGATGGGTTGGTTGATAATAAATTAGCGTCATACTTAATTGCTTTGGATTCTAATTGGTTAGGGAAATTACTATTATACTCTACTACAATAACACGTGCTTTAAATTTACTTTCGTCAATAGCCTTCCAAACCCAAAAATCATTCCCATCTAAATCGATAGATAAAAGGTCATATTCTTTCGGGACTTTGTGTTTATCAAAAAGTGTGTTTATGTTTTCCGCAGTAATAAATGCGTGTTCAACATAATCATATTTATTGGCTCTAACTTCATTACCCTCAAGTAATAAACCTTTCCATCCCTCATTTATTCTAAGATTTGCCGTATTTGAGAAGTGAATCCCGTCCCAAGCCCCAAATTCTATAAAATATTTATTAGTTGTGCCAATATTATCAAAAATACCTTCTATGATACCATCTTCTATAGTTTGAGAATGGATTCTTTTTCTATAATTTATTAATTTTTTTGCGAATGATTTTTTCATAATTTTATCATTTATACCATGACTCCCAGACAAAGGGGTAGTCGAATTTATTTTTAAATCCATTATTTTGTAAACCTGCACGTATTTTATTACGTCTCTCTACATCTCCCTCAATACCCATATGAAATTGGATTTGTATATTTTTAAATTTATTAATTGATCCGGTTTCTAACATATTTTCCAATAATGGATATTCATCACCTTCAATATTAATTTGTATTAAATCTACTATTTCTAATTTCCACTTATCTAGAATAGTTTCTATGGTATTAAATTCTACATTAATACTTTCTCCATTACTCAAATTAGATGATGTACTATCACCATTTAAATAAATTATACCTTCCTTATCTTCCGTAGAGATCCCAATATTTAATAGATTAACTTTATTATTATTTTTAAATTTATTAACCATTCCGGTATAGAATTGAGGGATGGGTTCAATTATATAAACTTTAGGGTTATATTTGTTTATTATTTGTTGTGCCCATACTCCAGTATATCCACCTAAATCTAGTACAGTGGAATTTTCATTTAGATCATAATTTAGATTATGGGTTGCATCTCCTCTATCTCTAAACCATCTACCTATTTCATTCCTATTTAATGTTAAATTATTCATCTATAAATGTTTTATCTAATTTCTGCCCTTCATAGGGACCAGTTTTATATTCATACACTATTGTATTATCTTCTAATATTTCATAGGTATGTCCCCCATAAAGTGTATAACTAGCATCTCCAGGTTCTAATATTGGTTTCGATATTATTGTATCATCAATATCATAAAGTATGCATCTCACTCTCCCCTTAATTACTATCCATGACTCTTGAGCAATCTGTTCGTCATAATGTCTCACTTTTTTAATATGTTTATGAGGAGGAAAAGTCTTTCCATCTTCCATTTTTAAAGTAGAACACTGAATAAAATTATCTTCAGGTATTAGGTCAGTTCTCCCTTCTATCTCTGATAGTCTATTAACTATATGTAATAAAAGGTCTGGTTGTATTTTTGAGTATATTTTTTCCATATCTTAAATTTTAATCCACTCGTCTGGTAGGATATCATATGTATTAAAGGTATTCTTATATGCAATACCAAGCCAATTTTTAGGTCCTATCACAACTTTATTTTTATTATTATTGAGCCAAGCTCCCCACCATGAAAAGCTTGAATTTGCTATGATATTATAATCACACATAGACATTAAATAAAGCTCTATATAATCTTTTTCATTTTCAATAAAAATAAATTCATCTCCCTGAAAGGTTTTTTTACACCACTGAATATCGTCACTAAAAATGATATATTTGTTAGTATCCTTTTTTAAAATATCTATACCTTTTTTATAATAATCTAAGGTTTGTACCGGATGGTGAACTTGATTTCTCACGTAATCTCCTCTTCTCACATGAATAGAGGTTGTTTTTTCTTTTAAAATATATTTATATTTTTCATTTATTATTTTTATAATTTCTTCAGTGGGTCGGAATATTTCTCTAATTTCTTTTTCATGTTTTTTAAAATATTTTTCTGATTGGAAGAATCCATCCAGTATGGCGGTATCACCATCTATTTTTATATCGTCATAATGGAAGGGATAACTATATACCTTAATTCCTGGTGGGGCCTTTTCGGTTAACATGTTTTTAAAAAAGGTTAGATTTTTATATTCGGAACTATGTTTAAGTTGTGGATTAAAATGGGTCTCATTATCTAGATAAGTAAGTTGTTGTTCCATACTACCAAAAGATGCGTGAGTATTTTTAGATAAAGCAATAGAATTAACTGCCGCTATTTGAAACATCATATTTGCTAAACCACCTCTTAATGTAAAATAAATCATTTTATTATTAAATTTACACCACTCTTATTTTTAACTGTATTAAAATCTTTTATCATCCATTCATAAGTTTCAGAAACAATATTAGTTATATTACTTAATCCCGGTTGTTGTATAGCATAAATGGGATCCATAACAAAAGATTGACCTCTTTTTTTAACTATATGATTATCTAAAACGGTATCTACAATATTATATCCACCACTAATAGATCGATTCCATGCCTCAATCATAGGATCAAAAGCTTGAGCATTAGCCGCATAGGCATGGGTAGTAAATGCAAAATTAGTTTTTAATATTCTATCTGTAATTCTCATAAATCTACCACTTCTTGGACACATAGTTACCCCTATATAAAATAAATCCCATTTACCAATACTTTTTAAATCTTTAAATGCTTCTTCTAAAGGTATCATATCGGTTTCCACAAATAAAACATCATCTTCAAAAATTAAAACATTATCTAATCCATCTTCCTTACATTTTTTAATTAGGTTAAGATGGGATAAAGTACATCCTAGATTTCCATTTGGGTTTTCTACACCTGGCCATCTTATTACATCATTTTCAATTCCTAATTTTTTAAATTCTGTTTGTGCTTGTTTCCACCGATCCGGGCGCCTATCTAAATTAATACAATAGATATGTTTAAAATATTCATTTATTTTCATTTTTATTTAAGTATATATTTTTTTATTTAACCCCACATTAAATTTATTTTCTACTTTTACTATATTAAAAAAGGTGTTGGGGTTACCACCCATTAATGCTTTTTGTGGATATTCCCATTTTTCATAATAAGATATTAATTCATTAATTGTAGATGAAAAATTAACTTTAGCTGAGGAGTTATTAAATTTACTATTAATTTTATTTCTAACATAACTCATATGATGCATTTCTATTTCTTCCCTTTTAAATATTTTACAATTATCACTTTTCATACGTCTAGTGGGATCAACTAATACGGGAAAGGGATGACCTATTATGAATTCTTTATTATTACTTATCTTAAATAATAAAGATACATAGTATTCTTCTTTTGGGTCTAACCTATATATTGGTTCTTTATAATAAGTAACCATTTGGCAGGCGGCAGAATCATATCCTTCTTCTTCTATTATATTTTTCATATATTCAAACTCATCACTTATATAATATTCATCAGAATCCATGGCTAAGTGATGTGTACAACCATTGGATTGTGATAGATATACACCTAAATTTCTTTTAGTTAATTCATTTAAACTACCACCATTTTTAAGATTAGGTTTATACTCTAATAATTCATCTATTAACTTTTTTTCTTTTAGGTCTTTTAATATGGGTAATAACTCTTCGGAACATTCATTACCAAAATTAGATATCTTTTGGTATACTACGGATATATAATCCACATTATCTCTAATACTGTTGATTGACCCTTCAAGTAACTCCTCACCATCAAATAAATTGTAACTTACACCTATTTTCATTGCTCTTCATATTTTTTTGCTATCTCATAATAATGTTTATAAGAATTATTATTCATTTGGTACATATTGGATAATACAGGTGCCACTTCACTGATTTTACCTTCTAATATTTTTTCAATATTTTCTATTTTTAATCCATGAAAATGTAAAATACCTACATCCTGTTCAATTCCCCAATATGGTTTCCAATTATATATGGGATTTAGTTTATCCCATTTATTTTTATAAAAAATGTTATATGCCCCTTGATCAAATGCTGGAAACTTACTAATACCATAGTTTTTGATGAAGGTAGTAAATTCTTCTAAGGTATCATATAAATTATTGATATTCATTACCATAGCACCAGTATTACACAGTCCCCAATTATTAATATCAAATTCAGGAGCACAAGAAAAAAATTCACATTTCCCTTTAAAGGAAAATTCATTTAAAAATATAACATCACAATCAGTGTATAAAACATATTCATCATCATAATTGTTTTTAACAATTTCAGGAATTTCTACCCTAAGAAACGCACCTTTACCTGTAGTAATGGAATAATTATTTTCTTTTTCCATTTCTTTAATAAATCTAGATGTGATACGGTGAATAGTGATATTTTTTTCTTCCAACCAACTAATAATATCAATATCCCCATTTATATCATCATATAAAAAATGAGGTTCTAAGGTTGTATTTTCTAAAGCTGAATTGACCGCACATTTAATATATCTTTCATAATTATGTGTCCATTCACTATCACTATTTAACCCGAAAAACCATTTTTTTATTTCCATAATCAATGATGTTGTGTTTGTTTAGTAGTTTGAGGGGTTGCCCCCATAATGGTTATATTATCTTTTAATTTATTTAAATGTTTCCCAATAAACGGAAATAATCTTTCCGCATAGTCTCTGTTTAGTCTTTCTATTTTATCTTGATTTTCATCTCTTGTTTTACTTTCATAATGATACGCAACTGCCGATTTACATAAAATATTGGTTTTATTTAAACATACTAATTTTAAATTTAATTCTACATCCTCAAAACATTCTATATAATTAGGATTAAAACAACCCACTTTTTCAAATAATATTCTACTAACCAACAAAAAAGCGCCTGTATTCCCAACTATTTTATCGTACCCTATTTTATCGTACTTATAACCACTTCTTAAATGTTGGTGGGTTATTCCTATTCTATTAACCCCTTCAGGTGTTATCCATTCTTTATGTATAAATAAAAACATTCCATAATGTTGTAAACTATTATCTTCGAAATGTAATCTCGCCCCTACTGTACCTACAGAATGTTTATTTTTTATATAAACATTAACTACCTCACTAATGGCATCATTAATTAATTCTATATCATTATTACAAAATAATAATAGCTCGGAATCTTTATCTATATGATCTCGTACCACTTCATTATTTATTTGTGCAAAATTATAATAATCAAATTCTAACAATATAAATCTATTTTTATCTTTAATAAATTCTTTTATTTTTTCTTTATTAATATCACTACTACCAGTATCGGCAATGTAAACTTTATAATTAGAATAATTAGATTTATTAATAATAGAATTTAAACAACCAAATAAAATATCTATATTATCCTTAGTGGGTATGATTATCGCTAATTTTGGTTGTTTTTTAATCTGAGGTGATTTTTCTTCGTAAATTATTTTTAAGGGTAAAGATTTAGGTAAATAATCCTTATATAACTTAATAAATTGTTCTCTGTTTTTTTCCCAATTTACATCAGTTGGTCCCGGAGATTTATGTGTTATTTTAATATTATATAAAACTCCTATTTTGACCCCATTTAAATGATTATTAAAAGTAAAATCTAAATCATAAAAATGAAATCCTTTAATATCTTCATTAAAACCTACTTTTATTCGTTGTTTATGTGCAACAAAAAATAATCCATCCAAATTTAATGTTTCAATAATGTCGTTAGTATAATTACCGGAATACTTAGAAACCCACGTTTTACCTTCAGAAGAATGGGTAACTATTCCTACTACTTTAGTTAGATGTTGTCCTTTAGTATCTTGCCACCATACACCAGTGGTAGGTATTTCCGTAGTTCCTGCTACCCCTAATATCCCATAATCGGTATTTTCAAAATGACTAATTAATTTTTTAGCCCATTTTGGTTTAGTAAAAACAATATCATCATGACAAAATACTACAATATCATTTGTAGATTCTTTTAATCCTTTATTATATATTTCGGTTAAAGAATGTTCTCCATTGTTAATATATTGGATTACTTCTATATGTTTACCGATACCCGAAGTTCGTTTTAAATGATCCACATGATCCGGATTATCTTTTTTGGTGGAAAATATTACTGTTATCATCTTATTTATTTTCTATTGTCCATATTTCGTCAAAATACCCTACTGATACTCTAAATTCATCATTAGGGTCATATTTTTTAGTTACATAATAAGCTAAAATACTACCTGACTCTAATGCCTTATACCCATGATAAATGCCTGGAGTGATTTCTAAAACCTGTGGATTTTTATCTGAAAGATATTTAAACTCACATCCATCTTCTTCTGTTGCCCATCCTACTTTTAATGAACCTTTTAAACATATCCAGTAATC
>TARA_R110002110_G_scaffold2915_13_pt1 | contig 12922 bp, 9 predicted proteins | sample TARA_R110002110 | Tara Oceans TARA_R110002110 (sample SAMEA4397330) | marine metagenome | biome: Polar Biome; feature: [SRF] surface water layer (ENVO:00010504); material: water (ENVO:00002006), including particulate matter (ENVO:01000060) such as... | depth 5 m
TGCCTGACGAAGAGCACCAACGATTAATCCTCGCACGAGACCCGCGTCCCGAAAGCGGACTTCCGTTTTGGCCGGGTGCACGTTCACATCCACAAGTGCGGGATCAATCTCCAGAAAGAGCGCCACGACCGGGTGCCTGTTCCGCGCCAGAAAATCCATATAGGCCCCGCGCACCGCGCCCGTTAGGAGCTTGTCGCGCACAGGACGCCCGTTCACAAACAGATATTGATATTGCGCAGTGCCGCGGTTGAAAGTCGGCAGGCCCGCATAGCCTGTGAGCCTTACTCCTTCGCGCTCGGCATCGACGCGCAGCGCGTTTGCCGCGAAGTCATTGCCCATAATGCCGGACAGGCGGGAGAGGCGCGCTTCAAAAAGGTCGCCCTGGGCCGGCGGCAATCGCAGCAGATTTCGATCACCGCTGGTAAGCGAGAACCCAATCGTCTCATGGGCCATAGCAAGACGTTTCACAACATCCGACACGGCTTGCGTTTCCGCGCCTTCCGACTTTAGGAATTTGAGACGTGCAGGTGTGGCAAAGAAGAGGTCACGGACTTGAATGCGTGTGCCTTCGGGGCCCGCTACGGGTTCGACCGCACCAAGCTTCCCACCTTCAACGGTTAGCTTTGAGGCTGTGTCGCCAGCCTCATCGCGTGTGGTGATGCTGAGCCGCGCGACAGCGCCAATGGACGGCAGGGCCTCACCGCGAAAGCCCAGTGTGTCGATATCGTGCAGGTCTTCGCGACCTGTCTCGTCCTGCTTCAGCTTTGAGGTTGCATGGCGCTCAACAGCGGTGAGCAGATCATCGGGTGACATGCCGCAGCCATCATCAGACACACGAATGAGATCACGACCGCCACTCACAACAACAATGTCGATTTGGCGGGAGCCCGCATCGATGGCGTTTTCGACAAGCTCTTTTACTGCACTGGCTGGTCGTTCAACCACCTCGCCTGCCGCAATGCGGTTGATGGTGCCTTCGCTAAGCCGTCTGACCTTGTTCATTTCACGGACCTTCCACTGTCCGCCAGATAGGCGCGCGCCAGGACTTTTCCCTCTTCGACAGCTGGCTGATCGAACGGATCTACGCCCAGCATATCTGCGACAAGGATCGTTTCGAGCATGAAGTGCATAAGGAGGGCGCCCATGCTTTCTTCATTCAGTGTCGTCACATTTAGGTGCCGGACTGGACGCCCATTTTTTGCAAGCGTCGCAAGCGTCGCACGTTGTTCTGCATCCAGAAGGTCACCCATTGTGGTTCCTGCATAAGCACTCAATGGGCCACTTGCAAAATCAGAGGTGGGGACTGGCCCTTCACCCTTCACATCGCGCGTGATGATGGTGTGGAGCTTGTCGTTTGGTCCGGCGAGATAGAGCTGAAGCTGACTGTGCTGATCGACAGGGCCGACACCAGCGAGCGGTGTCAGGCCTGCGCCGTCTTTTCCAAGACTCTCTCCCCAAAGCTGCCGGAACCAGAGGCCAAAGCGCAGCAAACGGTCATCATATGAGGTGAGCGCGCTCAGGCTCACACCTCTCTCCTCCAGCAATCCAACGGTCGTCGCGGCACAGAGCACCACTGGTGACTTTTCATCCGTCAGAGTGGCTTCCAGCGTGCTTGCGGCCCCCAACCTCAACCTCTGACCATCTATTCCCAACAGCTCTGCCGGTAAGAGCCCCGTATTGCTCAGGACCGAAAAACGCCCCCCTATGTCGGCATGATCAAGGATTGAAAGGTCATGACGCTCAGCAACCTGACGAAGTGGATTGCCATCCCCGAGGCTCGTCAGTACGAAAAAATGTTGACCCAGATATTCGCCGCCGCCTGCTTTTTCAACCGCCGTCATTGCCGCCAGCATCTGTGTCAGAGGCTCCGCTGTCCCGCCGGACTTAGAAACAATCAAAAACCTGGTCGTTCGCAGATTGCACGAAGCGAGCAAGCGCTCAAAGGTAAGCGGATCAAGGTTTTCCGGCAGATGAATCGTTGGACGGTCGGCTGGAGGCCGGTATCCCGGAAGACCCCATCCGGTCAGTTGGGCCAAGGCCTGCGCGCCGAGGCTGGAGCCGCCAATACCCAGGATCACCAGATCGGCCGTGTCTTTTGTGAGCTTCGCGGAAAATGCTTTTAGCGCATCGAGGTCATCGCGTTCTGAGAGAAGTCTGGTAAGCATCAGCTCATCTGCGGCATGCTTCTGCTTCAATCGCGCTGCTGCACCCTGCGCGCGCTTAAGGATCGCATCAAAAACCGGTCCCGTGAGCCCGCCGGTCCCGATCTCTGTTTCCAGAGTCCGGCTGATATCACACGCGTAATGAGACTTTGTCATAAGAATCGCAGCTGCGCCAATTTGAAGAAGACTGAGCCTAGAACCTTTTGGGTTTTGATTGAATCAAAACCCGGCTCCGGTCGCTTTCTTTTGCCGCGTTTCCGGACGGACAAGCCTCTCTTTTCCTGGAAACACTCCGCCTAAATCACCTTGCGCAAGCCAGTCGGGCGGCCAATCAGTTGGCCTGCAAACCTTCTGGCTGGCCGACAATGGTGACAATAAGGTTCTCAGATCCCAGCAACCGTTCAGCGACCCGTTTGATGTCATCTTGAGTCACTGCCTCAATCAAGCCATTGCGCCGGGTAATGTAATCAATTCCCAGATCCGCTTCCTGGATGGCAATTAGCTGCCCAGCAATCTTATCGTTGGTGTCAAACCTTAGGGGATAGGAGCCTGTCAGATATGTTTTAGCGTCAGCCAGCTCTTTCTCTGTCACCCCGTCCGCCGCAAGCCTTGCGATCTCAGTACGAATGACGTCAAGAGATTCAGATACGCGTTCATTCTCGGTCGCCACCTGACCGATAAAGAGTGCCGCGTGGCGAAGCGGATAAAGATAGGTTGCGACGGAATAGGCAAGCCCCCTCTTCTCGCGAACTTCAGTCATGAGGCGAGAAGAAAAGCCACCACCGCCAAGAATATAGTTCATGACATAGGCGGGAATGAAATCATCATCCTCTCGGGCAATACCAGCATGACCAAACAGGACCACGCTTTGTGGCATATTGCGTTCAATGATCTGCAATTGGGCTTCGGGGTTGACCTCTGCCGCGGCCACTTCTTCGAGTGGGGTGGCATCGGGCAGTCCGCCAAACACATTATCGAGCAGCTCTCTCAGAGCTTCGGGCTCAATATCGCCAACGACGGCAATATTGATATTATCTTTCGCGAAAAGATGCTCCCTATGCGCAACAAGATCATCTCGGCTAATTGTCGCAATGCTCTCCAGTGTGCCTTTCGACGGGCGCGTATAAGGATGGTCGTCAAGCGCCGCACTGTACCAGGCGTCAGCAGCAATCTTGTCGGGGCTTTCAGCGTCTCTTAGGATGGCCACCTTCAACTGACCGCGGATCTGATCAATCGGCCCTTGGTCAAATCGTGGCTCGGTTAGCGCAAGCTTCAGGAGCTCGACAGCGTCGTCCCGGTTTTCTGTCAGGGCCTTAAACGACAAGGATAGCCTGTCTCTGCTCGCCCGGAACGATAGATTGGCGGCCAGACGCTCCAGCTCGCCTTGAAAGGCTTGGCTCTCGAGATCGCCTGCCCCTTCGTTCATAAGGCCCGCCATCATATAGGTGAGGCCTGCTTTTTCTTTCGGATCCTGAAGCGTGCCATGTTCCCAAGCAGCTTCTATCACAACAAATGGAAGTGAATGCTCTTCAACGAGCCAGGCGGTGATCCCGCCGGGACTGGTGACTTCCTGTATTTCCGTCGCAGCTAAAGCCGATGGCGCATTGACCAGACCAAGGGCGCCAAGGGTAACGGCGCTTACAACGGCCAGCGTTTTAGTGATCTTCATGAACATTAGATGTCTCCCGCTGGCTTCAATATCCCTGTTACTGAGCGGGAGAGATCAAGGTATTTTTTGGCGGCTGCCATGACGTCATCAGGTGTGACCTTCCGCAGAGTGTCCGGCCAGTCGAGCACGTCCTGCACAGTGCCGCCGGTCGTCAATGCGACGCCATAAATCCGCGCCATGTCCTGCTGATCATCGCGTGCATAAATTGCTTCCGCCAGAAGCAGATTGACTGCGCGATCGACATCTTCCTGGCTCACACCCTCTTCGATAAAGGCCGCAATTTCTGCGTCCAGCGCCGCTGCGACATCCGCAATTGTGTGTCCGGGCGCGGGGATGGCATAAATGCCAAAGGTCGCATCGTCGAGCGCGGTCCCGGAGTACCAACTCCCGGCATTTGCTGCGACACGGCTGCCAACAACCAGGTTCCGGTACAAACGACTGGTGGAACTGCCGCCCAACAAGGTCGCGAGCACATCCATTGCCTCACTGTCCAATCCCGGTGCATTGCGATAGCTCGGCACCCGGTATTGACGCTGTACAGTTGCCTGACGCACCCGCTGGTCCACATGCTCAACCCGCAACGGCTCTTCTGGACCGATTGAGGTTTTACGCACCCTGGGTGGTGTGTCTGCGCGGCGTTCGATGGACCCGTAATATTTTTCCGCGAGCGGCCGCAGTTCAGCAGCTGTGATGTCTCCCGCGACAATCAGGATGGCATTGTTCGGTGTATAGAAACGGTCGTAGAAGGCGATGGCATTTTCAGTCGACAGGGCGGCAATTTCGCGCTCCCACCCGATGACCGGCGTGCCATAGGGATGTACGGGGAACAGAGCCTGATTTATCTTTTCAGACAAAAGAGAGCGAGGATTGTTGTCCACCCGCATGCTGCGCTCTTCAAGGACCACGTCGCGCTCCGGCATTACCTCCGCATCGGTCAAAACGAGATTCGACATGCGGTCTGCTTCCATCTCCATAACCAATGGCAGGCGGTCGATAGCCACGCGCTGAAAGTAGGCGGTGAAGTCGGACGAGGTAAATGCGTTGTCCTGCCCGCCATTGCGCGCGACGATCTTGGAGAGCTCGCCTGGGGGAATGGTGTCGGTACCTTTGAACATTAAATGCTCGAGGAAATGGGCCACACCCGACATGCCCTCCGGCTCGTCAGCCGCGCCAACGCGGTACCAGACCATATGGGTCACCACAGGTGCCCGGCGGTCGGGGATGACCACTACTTGCATCCCGTTTGAGAGCTCGAATGTCTCAGGCGCGCCTGGCTCGTCTCCATGAACAACCGGTTCTGAGCTCAGCGCTGTCGCCTCTTCTTCAGAGCAGGCACTCAAAACCAGGGCAGCTGAGAGCAGTGTGCCAAGGGTAATCTTGGAAAAAATAATAGACCGATTGAGCAAGCTGTGAGACCTCCGCGTGACCTGACCTTATTGTACCAGACCCACCTGCACTAAACTGGCGCACAGTCTGGTGCTATCACTCAACAGGCCCTTTGTGCCCAAATTGGGGCCAAGACCTTCAAAGTCCGGGATTTAGCGAGCGCACGCAAGGGAAGATCGCGCGACAGGGGGTTACCACGCGCGAATGTGATCCTTTGAGAGGTCATCGAACTCGGCTTCTGTTTCAGCCGATCAGTCGAAGAAATAGTCCAGAAGGCCACCGCCCTCAGTATCGTCAAACTCAGGCGTCTCACCCTCTGTCACCGGACGGCCAAGCGCTTCATTTTCACGGAGCCGCTGGGCCTCGTTGGTTGCATCAACAATACGGTTGGGTTCCGAAGGCTTCTGCCAGAAAAGTACTTCACTCAGAAACTGCTCGTCTTTCCGCTTGAGCGCCCTGGTCTCATTGTCAATCAGGGCACGAACTGCAGGGTCAGCGTTGAGCGCACCGGCGTTTGACAGAAGCGCCAGTTCTCCGGCTGAGGGACCAGCTGATGCTTCTTGATCGAGAAGGCTCGAGGTCCCTAGAAGGGCTGCCTGTGCAACACTCTCTGGCGAGGTTTCACGAGGGCTTGGTGCTCCTGGCCGCGGTGGACGGAGCGAATAATCAGGCGGGATCACTAAAGGCGCTTTTGTGACAATCGCAAACTCATCCGGAGATTCTTTGCCATAGCCTAGCGACTCGGAAAGGGGGCTGCCGCAGGCCGAAAGTGCTGCCGCTGAAAGTCCCAAAAGGACAATTCGGGTGAAATTGCGGGGGGTGGACGCTGTCCTGATACGCATAGTCATGTTTGCCTTCGGCACCTTGTTGAATCCGCTTGCTCAGCTGTCAGTCTATTTCTTCCCAGCTTGACCAGCTTCGGCCTCTTCTGCAACAGGGAAGAATGAATCATAAATCATCAGGATCACGCCGAACGCAATCCAGATATCCGCGATATTGAAGATATACCAATAATAACCGTAGGCGTGGAGACTAAAAAAATCCGCAACCGCCCCAAAGACGATACGATCGTAAATATTTCCGATCGCGCCGCCAATAATCAGACCAATCGACAGCGCCATAAGCCGGTGGTTAATGCGCGCGAGCCAGAGCGTCAGCGCGGCAGTCACCACAATTGCGAAACTCGCCAGGATTGCCACGCCAAGCGCCGTATCTGCCTGAAACAGGCCATAGGAAATGCCCCGGTTCCAGGCCATGACCAGGTCGAAAAACGGCAGAACCGTTACGACGCCCCGCTCAGCAATACCAAAAACATCAATCAGCCACCATTTAGACAGCCGGTCGATAAAAAACGCAGCGAGCGCAATTGAAAGACCAAACACTGTGAGCGGGCCCTTCAGAGGCATCTCGGTCAGCCAATTTATGATCCTCCCCCTCATGATGCGCCCTCAAACTCGGCGACGGCCGCCGCGTCACGCGGGGTGAGGTCTGGATAGCCTTTGACTGAACCAACCTCCGGCAAAATCTTCCACGACCGGGCACATTTGTTTCCGACAGCTAAGCTCGGCACGACGGCCACGCCCACCACATCCTCCAACGTGAAAGCGTCAACTGGAGCAGCATCCGTACTCAGGGTCGCCTGAGAGGTGATCGCGATTTCCGCCAAATCGATGCCAGCCATCGCGTCTATATAATTCTCATCAGACACATAAACGGTGGGTGCTGCCTCGAGGCTTGAGCCGATCCGCTTTTCACGCCGTTCGATTTCAAGCGCGCCGGTCACGACGCGGCGCAGGTCTCTAACCTTTGACCATTTCGATGCCAAAACATCATTCTGCCAATCCGCCGGCACATCGGGGAATGTCCGTAAATGCACGGACCCCTCTTCCGATGGGAATCGGGAGAGCCAAACCTCTTCGGTTGTGAATGTCATGATCGGCGCCAACCAAGCTGTCAGGCACATGAAGATCTCGTCCATCACGGTCTGACAGGCCTGTCGGACCGGGCTCGACAGCGGATCGCAATAGAGTGCGTCTTTGCGGATGTCGAAATAGAGAGCCGACAGGTCCACCGTCATGAAGTTTGACAGGGTGTGGAACACTTTTTTGAAGTCATAGTCCAAATAGGCCTGACGAACCAACACATCGAGCTCGCTGAGCTTATGAAGCATGTAGCGTTCGAGTTCGGGCATATCTGCCGGTGCGACACGGTTCTCGCCGTCATACCCATCGAGGTTCCCAAGCAGGAAGCGGAAGGTGTTGCGGAGCTTGCGATAGGCATCTGTGCTCGACTTGATAACCTCCGGCCCGATCCGCATGTCTTCGGTGAAGTCGGCACCTCCGACCCACAGGCGGATAATCTCAGCCCCGCTCTGGTCTGCGATCTTGTCTGGCGAGACGGCGTTCTTGCCACTCTTTGCCATTTTCATGCCCTTCTCATCCAACAAGAAGCCGTGGGTTACCACCTGCTTGTAAGGCGCACGCCCGCGGGTGCCACAGCTCTCCAACAGGGAAGACTGGAACCAACCCCGATGCTGATCAGAGCCTTCCAAATAGAGGTCAGCAGGTGAGTGATGATCGTCACGGGCTTCCAGAACAAAGGCGTGGGTACAGCCTGAGTCAAACCAGACATCGAGAATATCATCGACCTTCTCATAATCATCGGCTGCATAGTCATTACCCAGATAGGTCTGCGGATCGTCTTCGAACCAGGCGTCTGCACCCCGCTCGGCAACGGCATCGACGATGCGCTTGTTCACTGCTTCATCCCGCAGGATTTCGCCAGTCTCTTTATGCACGAAGACAGTGAGCGGCACGCCCCAGGCGCGCTGGCGGGACAGCACCCAGTCGGGCCGTCCTTCGACCATTGAGCGAATCCGATTGCGGCCGGTCTCCGGCACAAACCGTGTTTTGTCGATCTCGGCAAGTGCGGTTTTTCGCAAATCGTTCGTTTCCATCGACACGAACCATTGTGGTGTGTTGCGGAAGATGAGCGGTGCTTTCGAGCGCCAGGAATGCGGATAGGAGTGCTCAAGCTTACCGCGCGTCAACAGCTTGCCTGCCTCTTTCAGCGCTTCAATGACCGCATTATTCGCATCGCCATCCTTGCCGTTTGGCTTCAGCACGCGCTTCCCTGCAAAAAGCGGCACGTCGTCATAATAGACACCCGCTTCGTCCACCGTGAACGGCACTTCCACGCCGTGTTTCATGCCGAGCAGATAGTCATCCTGACCGTGACCCGGCGCGATGTGCACAAAGCCCGTCCCAGTCTCATCGGTGACGAAATCGCCTGCATACAGATTGACGTCGAAATCATACCCCTGCCCCCGGAACGGGTGCGCGCACACGGTTCCAGCAAGGTCTGGCGCGTCGCCGACGCGGGTCAAGCTGACGATGCGCGCATCTTCGCGCACCTGATCTGCCAGGCCATCGGCGAGCACGAGGGTCTCGCCAACCTCTGCCCAGCTTTCTTCCTGGGTCTCGTCGATTTTGTAGAGGCCATAGGCGATCTTGTCAGAATATCCGATGGCGCGGTTGCCTGGGATCGTCCAGGGCGTCGTTGTCCAGATGACGACGGTTGCCCCGTTAAGTTCCGATGCGCCGCTCAAGACCGGGAACCGTACCCAGATCGTGGGCGACACATGGTCGTGATATTCGACTTCAGCTTCCGCCAAGGCGGTTTTTTCAACGACCGACCACATAACAGGTTTGGAGCCGCGATAGAGCCCGCCATTCATGATGAACTTCTGGAACTCGGCGACAGTTGCCGCTTCTGCGTCATAGGACATGGTGAGGTAGGGATTGTCCCACTCTGCCTGAATGCCCAGACGCTTAAACCCGTCGCGCTGCACGTCGACCCACTCTGCCGCGAACTCGCGACATTCTTTGCGGAATTCGAGTACCGGCACGCTGTCCTTGTCCACGCCTTTTGCGCGGTATTTCTCTTCGATTTTCCACTCGATAGGCAAACCATGGCAATCCCAGCCCGGCACAAACAGCGCATCCTTGCCCATCATCTGCTGGGAGCGCACCACAATGTCTTTCAGAATGTGGTTCAGCGCATGGCCCATGTGGACTGCGCCATTGGCGTAGGGAGGGCCATTGTGGAAGATGAATTTTTCGCGGCCTGCACTCTCTTTGCGCAAACGGTCATACAAGTTGAGCTTTGCCCAACGCTCCAGCATTTCGGGTTCGCGCTTGGGCAGTCCGGCCTTCATCGGGAAGTCGGTCTTCGGCAGACGTAATGTGTCTCGGTAGTCTCGTGTCTCAGAAGTTTGGTCAGCAGACATTGGCGGATAGCTCTCGCTCAAGAATTTAGGTCAATAGCAGCGGTTGGGGTGGCGGTTGAAGACCCGGCCCTGTGCGTGCGCCCTCGTCCAGGCGTCAGCGACAGGCCGGGACGATAATTCGCGTCCCGGAGCTTTCAATGGGGGTGCAATCCCCGTCTATCCACTCGATCATCATGATGCCGTCTTGTACCAGCGGTGAGGAACCCCGTCCAGCAGATCACTCCATTGAACCAATCACCAGGGTTGGTCGACCTTCTTTAAGCGCTCTCGGGCCTGGTCACTATCGAGAGCGATCTGGGCCTTCAGGCTGTCCAATCCATCAAATTTGCGCTCAGGACGTAAATATTCCACGAACGATACAGCGGCATGGGCCCCATAGAGGTCTCCCTCAAAATCGAGGAGATGGGCCTCCAGAAGCACGTCGGACTTGTTGAAGGTCGGTCTGCGGCCAATATTGGCCACCCCCTTGTACATGCCTTTGTGCAGCCCATCCTCGATCTCTATCAGAACCGCGTAGACGCCGAGGGCAGGTTCAACATGCTCTTCCAGAGGCAGATTGATGGTTGGGAAGCCAATCGTCCGACCGCGCTGATCTCCGGTCACAATGTGCGTCTCCACAGACCACCAATGCCCAAGGAGCCGCGCTGCGCCTTGTGGGTCGCCGACAGCCAGGCATTCACGAATGCGGGTAGAAGAGTAGGTTTCGCCTCCGTTGGTGACTTCATCAACGATGGTCACGCCAAATCCGAGTTCGCCGCCCATTTTCTGCAGAAGAGCCCCGTCGCCAGCTCGGCCCTTGCCAAAGCGAAAATCATACCCAACTACAATGTGCGAGGCGCCCAGTCCCTCAACCAGGATGTCGCGAACGAAACTTTCCGCAGAGCGCTCTGCCATTGTTGCGTCAAAAGGCAAGGCTGCCAGGACATCAGTGCCCAACCGCTCCAGCAGCCGCGTTTTCGCGCGAAAGGGGGTCAGGCGGAAGAAGGGCTTTTCCGGGAAAAAATATTGTTGTGGGTGCGGCTCAAAAATAAGAACCCCACTTGGGACAGACGTCTCTGCGGCCAGCGCAGACGCGCTGCCAATGACCTGTTGATGCCCCAAATGCACCCCGTCAAAATTGCCGAGCGCAAAAGCACCGCCCCGTTCAGCGGTTGCCATATCTTCGGTATGACGGATGACATGCATCCCCAGACACTCTCTTTCCTGCACGCAAAAGCAAGCGTGTTCTGTCATTTTGACCCAGTGGTGATAACCATCCAGGGGCGGACGTCAAGTGCCGGACCTGTGTGGTGAAACGTTGAAGACAGCGGTAACCCTTCGCTAACCCACTCATTTAACCAAAAATTTAAAGCCGCTGCCGTAGGTTGTAGCAGGGGCCAAGAGCGAGCTTAGCGCGAAAAGCTGGGTTCGCTTTGGTGTAAGGCACACGATTCGGGGCGCTGCAAAAAGCGTCCTTCACATGGAGAATAACCATGGCAGTAGATCTCTCAATGCCCGTTCTGGTGGTCGACGACTACAAGACAATGATCCGCATTATCCGCAACCTGCTGAAGCAGCTCGGCTTCACCAATGTTGACGATGCCGCAGATGGCACCGAAGCACTCGCAAAAATGCGCGGCAAGCGCTATGGGTTGGTCATCTCTGACTGGAACATGGAGCCCATGACCGGGTATGAGCTTCTCAAAGAAGTTCGGAGCGACGAAGGGCTCAAGCCAACACCGTTCATCATGATCACGGCTGAGTCGAAGACGGAAAACGTCATCGCAGCGAAGAAGGCTGGTGTGAACAATTACATCGTGAAGCCCTTCAACGCGGCAACGCTTAAAACGAAGATCACCGCGGTTATCGGCGACTTCTAATCCTTCTTAAAAAACGACAGCGGTTTTACGCCATGAGTGCGCCTGAAAAGTCAGTTGATTCACGTCTCGACGAAGTTGCCGGTCATATCCGTGACATGAAAACGGATAGCCTTACGCTTCCCGACATCCTAAACCTCGCCGAGATCATGGTTGGATCCATGCAGGGTTTTTTTGGCCATGTGGACACCGCCATCTACAAAGAGTTGACGGAGATTTCCGATTTCATCGATACAACGAGAACGGAAATAGGTCATCTTCAGCCAGGCAACCTGAAAGATAAGCACATTCCTGAAGCAGGGCTTGAGCTGGAAGCCATTGTTCAGTCGACGGAAACTGCGACCAACACCATCATGGAACAGGCAGAGCTGATTATGTCTGCCGATCCTGATGATATGGGTGCCTATCATGACACGGTGCAAGGTGCCGTCATGGAGATCTTTGAGGCCTGCTCCTTTCAAGACATTACCGGTCAGCGGATCAGCAAAGTCGTCAGCACGCTCGTTCACATTGAATCTAAGATCAGCACGCTTGCCGAGGCTCTCGGTTCTGCGCTGAGCGAAGCGATAGAAGACGAAGAAGAAACAGCGGAAGAAAAACGGAAACGCGAACTTATCCTTAATGGCCCCGCCCTTGAGGGCCAGGGCATCGATCAATCAGATGTCGATGACATTTTGAGTGATGGTGCCAGCCAGGACGATATCGACGCACTCTTCGATTGAGCCGAACCTCATGCCTGACCTGGCAATTCAGCCAGCTACCAAATGAGACGGGCCATCGCACCGATGGCTTGACCGTCCGTCTCCGCCAGCAGTTTTGTCACCAACTCGGACTGTGGATTGTCTATTGAGGGCCCACATCGCTCGTAGGCAATGCCGCCGGTGACAAAAAGCGCGTCAATACCTTGATCATTCGCGCCCTTGATATCCGTCAGCAGACCATCGCCGACTGCCAATATTTGGTGGTCCGCCAAACCATCCAAACGTGTCCGCGCAAGGTCATAAATGGGCGCGTGGGGCTTGCCGAAATAGTGTGACCTACCGCCCATCTCTGTGTAGGCGCCAGCAATAGCCCCACCGCAATAAACGCGCTTCTCACCACGGTCGACAACGATGTCCGGGTTGGCACATACAAGGTCTAGATCGCGTTCTTTGAGACGCGCGAGTGTTTCCTCATAGTCATCGGCGGTCTCGACTTCGTCGTCAAACAAGCCCGTACAGAGAACAAAATCAGCATCGTCTTCGTCTGTTTGGTTTAGCGGCAATCCTTCAAATGTCGGGCGATCTCGCTCAGGCCCAAGGTGCCAAAAAGATGCGCCAAACTGCCCGGAAGCAATACTTTCCCGTGTCGCATCCCCGGAGGTCAGGACATCGTCATAGGCATCACGAGGAACACCCAGGCCTTCGAGATGTCCCGGAATGCCGACACCTGGCCGGGGTGCATTCGACAGAAGAAGCACCCGACCGCCGCCCGCGCGGTACCGCGTCAATGCGTCAACGATCCCATCATAAGCCGCGACGCCGTTATGGAGCACGCCCCAAATGTCACAGAGGAGCGCCTT
>TARA_R110002110_G_scaffold319885_5_pt1 | contig 12921 bp, 12 predicted proteins | sample TARA_R110002110 | Tara Oceans TARA_R110002110 (sample SAMEA4397330) | marine metagenome | biome: Polar Biome; feature: [SRF] surface water layer (ENVO:00010504); material: water (ENVO:00002006), including particulate matter (ENVO:01000060) such as... | depth 5 m
TAATTAAAAAGCTTGCTGATGACGGCGTACAGGTTATGGCTGATGTGGACGCCGCTAGGAAAGAGTTGAATAAACTATTAAAATATACTCCATACAGCAAGACGTTGTCGGGCTATCTAAATGATAATTTTGGGAAAGTTGATTTTCTTTTACAAATAACATTCGCTGGCCTATACATAGCCTTCGGGGACGAGCTTGCGGGGTGGACAGGGGAGGACCGCACAACGCTAGGCCAGTACCAACCCCCCGAGGATGACCCGGAGTATGAGGTGGAGCGTGGAATAAAAGTGATGCCCTAGTTTGACCTCCCAAACTGTCCGTGCTATACTCACCCCATGAGGGGAAAACTTCAAATCCTAAAAGATGTTCTTGGCAGATACCGAATTTCCAACCAAGAACATCTTTTTCTATGTCCATATTGCGAGCACCACAAGAGAAAGTTCTCTGTGAACATAGAAAAGAACGTCTACAAGTGTTGGGTTTGTGATACGCGAGGCCTTGATGTTTATCAGGTCATACGCAAACATGGTTCTTTTGAGGATGTGCGAGAGTGGAGAGTCCTCACGAACAAGGTAGAGCTAAATGGCTTTGAGAATATGTTTGGGGAACCGGAAGAGGTAAAGGAAGAAAAGATACCATTGCCGGAAGAATTCATCACTCTAACAGATAACAAACTCCCCTTGTCCGCCAGATCAGCCACAAACTATCTTAGAAAGAGGGGCGTTACAAAAGAAGACATTTTGAGGTGGAAGATTGGATACTGCCGAGATGGAGAATACAAAAATAGAATTATTGTTCCGTCTTTTAGTATGACAGGCGATGCAAACTTCTTTATTGCTCGATCGTATGACGGCGATTGGATGAGGTACAAAAACCCGCAGGTCAACCGCAACATCATTTTCAATGAGCTTTATGTCGATTGGGATAAAGATATAATTCTTGTTGAGGGCGCGTTTGATGCAATAAGAGCATACACTATTGGCACGTCAATACCTCTGCTGGGCTCTACATTAAGGGTTGAGTCGAAACTATTCCAACAAATAGTTAGGCACGGTTCTAAGGTCTATCTTGCACTCGATAACGATGCGGAGAGAAAATCTTCTTCGATAGCATCTAATCTCATGAAATATGGCGTTGATACATACACCCTGGATACTGGAGGGTATGAGGATGTAGCGGAGATGCCGAGGGGCGTCCTGGAACAAAGAAAAGAACAAGCAACTGTAATGAATACGAACAACTATTTACTCCAGAGAGTGAGGAGTCTATAGAATGTTTAAGATCCCAGATGAAGATATTGTTTCAATTGTGAAGAAGTCCTTTGATAAGGCGGCAAAAGAAAAAGGACTAATTAAGGAAACCCTTGATGAGCAGGCCCAAGATTTTGATAAGGCTTGTGGTGATATAAGAAATTTTCCAAAATTTGATATAACACCCAATTGGGGCAGAACGGGGAGACGAGGAGAAGGACAGCGTCCCGAGACAGAACTACTCAGGTCCTTGTTCTCGGGCATAGACAGAATCGGGGCGCACGGCAAAGACAAAAAGTTTGTGTCTGCGACCATGCATTACACGGAAAAAGTGCAAAGAATCAATAATTTTTTTAGCCAAGGCCCAGGTAAGCTCGCCCCCGAACAGGCCCTATCTTACATAATTATCGTTGACACGTTCGCAAGGCTTATGGACAGAGAGCTAGTTAACCCCCACGCAGCAGGGAGGCTAGCGGAGGCTTTCTTTTCCGCAATTTTTGAAGGCCAGGTCTTGGGCTTTGAGACTAGAAATATAATAGATGTTAAGTTAGACGCCGATGTGGAACTGTACTTCCAGGAAACTTACTCTTTAAAGTTTGTTTCTGTCGATACAGCGAAGAGAGCCTTTGGCGGTAGCCTAAATAATCTTATAGCCTATTTTGATGCAGAGGCGAACAAGCTGTTCAGAATTTTAGTTATGGTCAAAAAGGAAAACTCAGTTGAGTTTAGAGAAAGATCGATCCAAAGGCCAGACGGTTGGAGCAGAGAACTCTCGCTCGAAGACAAAGTAAAACTTCTCTATGCTAACGGCCTGATCAAGATGAAGCAGAAAGCTAAAGGTGGGGAGGTGGTTCCTGATCCGCGCCTAGCCATACTAGTTGGCGAGCAGTATCAAACAGCGGAACTGGTCCTCCCGGACATCAATAATTTAAGGGAGATGGCCGCCGCAAGTCTTAACAGCTTTAACGAATCGATGGCTCAAATATATGACGATCTTGAACACATTAAGTGCTATTGTAATAGGTATTTTGTTGGTAATGATTTGGGGTCTGCCTCAAAGGCAAAGGCAAAAACGGATAGCCTTAAGCAGAATGTTGACAAATTAACGAACGAAGGTTAGTATAGCTTACTGGAGTTAGTTTGAAATTTGCACACATAGCTGATACGCATATACGAAACTTAAAGTATCACAAGGAATATAAGGCCGTCTTTTCCCAGCTATACGAAAGCCTCAGGGAAGAGAAGGTGGACTACATTATTCACTGTGGCGACATAGCTCACACGAAGACACAGATCTCACCAGAATTCGTAGATCTGTGTTCTGATTTCTTTCGTAATTTAGCAGATATTGCTCCCACATACATCATTCTTGGGAACCACGATGGAAACCTCAAGAATACAGGCCGCCTAGACGCCCTCACACCCATCGTGGAAGCTCTGGAGCACCCAAGCCTACACCTGCTCAAGAACTCGCAAGAGGTCTATCTACGGGACGGATTTGCGCTTAACGTGCTATCCGTGTTTGACGAAGACGGGTGGGAAGACCCCTCAAACTACGACAACATTAATATTGCTCTATATCATGGGTCGATCTCTAACTGTCAGACAGATACTGGCTGGGTTATGGAGAACGGAGAGCATGAAGTTGATATATTTGAGGAGTTTGATTTCGCTTTCCTTGGCGACATCCATAAACCGCAGGCAATGGACAGGGACGGCAGGGTAAGATACCCAGGTTCCACTATCCAGCAAGGGTTTGGTGAGTCGGAAGACAAGGGTATTCTCGTATGGGATATAAGAGGGAGGGATGACTTTGATGTTAGGCGAGTGATATTCAATAATCCCAAACCTTTTGTGACGGTGGAACTGGAGGATGGCAAGCTACCGGAGGTAGATATTGAGAAGGGCGCTCGCGTCCGCTTGGTTTCAAACGATAGCATAAGCTTAGAAGACATGAAAAAAGCGGTTGATGTGGCCCAGCATCTTTTTAAGCCAGAAAGTATTTCTTTCCTCAATCGTAATATAAGCAGTCATGGGATCGCAGAAGATACTGTGGAGGATATCCACCATGACGATCTGAGAGACATAGTCGTACAGCGAAGACTTATTAGGGAGTTTCTATCCGACTACCAGTTGAAGGATGAAGTTATGGCCAAGATTATTGAGTTAAACGATAAATACAACCTCATGGCCGAAGAGAAGGAGGAGGTGCTAAGAAATGTCAATTGGAAGATAAAAAGTCTGACCTTTGACAACCTTTTTAATTATGGGGAGGACAACAAGATTGACTTTAATAACCTTAACGGAATAGTCGGTATATTTGGGAAAAACTTCTCGGGCAAGTCCAGTATCATAGACGGCCTCCTTTACACGATGTTCAACACAACGTCAAAGAATGAGAGGAAGAATGTGAACGTCATTAACCACGATAAGGATTATGCCTGCGGCGATCTAGAATTAATGACAGAGGATGGTACTGTGTGGAACATTCATCGCAAATCGGACAAATACACCAAGAGGGTTAAGGGAGAGCAGAAAACGGAAGCTAAAACTGATGTTGTGTTCTCTTCTGTCCACCTCGATGGCACCAGGACCACACTAAATGATATTACGAGAAATGAGACAGACAAAGAAATAAGAAAAACATTTGGGACCATAGACGATTTTCTTCTTACCTCGATGTCGTCGCAGCTTGATTCTTTGTCTTTTATCCGCGAGGGCTCCACGAAGAGGAAGGAGATCTTTGCTAAGTTTTTAGATCTTGAAATCTTTGATAGAAAGTTTAAGTTTGCTAAATCTGAGGCGTCCAATCTTCGGGGTGCTTTAAAGAGGCTGGAGGGTAAGGACTTTGCGTCTGACATAGACGACGCCCTTTACGACCTACAGGATTGCATCCTTGAACACGAGGGGAAGCAGAACAAAAAATCTGAGAACAATCACCTTATAGAAGAGTATGAAGGGAAAGTTAGTTCCCTAAACACCGACATAAGCAACACGCCCGCAGAGCTTATTGATATTGTTGAGTTGCGAAGTGAGCTTACTGACAAAAGAAACCAATGCGTTTCTCTTGAAGATTCCAACAAGGAATTGGGCGGAAAGCTGTCAGCCGCAGAGGAAACTCTGTCAAAGATAAACAAGTATATAGATTCTATGGATACTTCCGAGTTTGAAAGAAAGCTTGAGCAAGCAAGAAATCTATTGTCTTTAGTCAATAATCTTGAGATGGATCTTGAGAAGAAAAAGGGGGACAGGGCCAGAAACGAACGGCAGGCTTCTATTTTAGATGGGATACCCTGCGGAACGCAGTACCCATCTTGTAAGTTTATCAAAGATGCGTATGTCGCAAAAGCGAACATCCCCGGAAATGACGAGAATATTGATTCTCTATTCGAGCAGCTAGAAGAACACAAAAAGCAAATAGATGAGCTAGATGCCGAAGCAGCGGAGAGCTACATAGAAAAGTATGACCAGCTTGTCGAGAAAAAATCACAATATGTGGCGGGCATAGAGAAGCTTAACCTAACCATATCTAAGAACGAGGCTCTAATTATAAATCTGTGGAGCCAGCTAATTTCCCTCAAGGATAGGGAGCAGGAGTATAATGCGAACAAAGAAGCTGTCGATAAATTGAGTGACCTTATTTCCGAGAGGGACACTTATGCTTCTAAGCTTTCTGCGTTGGAGAGCGAAAACGTAGACCTAGATAATGAGGTCAAGTCTCTGTATAAGAAGCTGGGGTCTCTAGAACAGAAGGTTGAGAACCTGAGGGAGCAACAGCAGGAACTTATGAGACTCCAGGAAGAATACTCGGCTTATGACTTATATCTTAAGTGCATGCATAGCAATGGTATCGCCTACGATATTATCAAAAGCAAACTCCCGGTTATCAATGAGGAAATATCAAAGTTTTTAATGAACATTGTCGATTTTGACATATACTTTGAAGATGATGGTAAGAGGCTGAACATCTACATTCAGCACCCGACCCAAGACTCTAGGCCCTTGGAGATGGGCTCAGGGGCAGAGAAGACAATCGCAGCTATGGCTATTAGGCTCGCGCTACTATCCGTTTCGAATCTACCAAAGGGAGACGCGTTTATTCTTGACGAGCCGGGCACGGCTCTTGACGAAGAAAATATGGAAGGGTTCACGAGGATGTTAGACATGATAAAGTCACATTTTAAGACTGTTTTGTTGATTTCGCACCTCGAAGCTCTCAAGGATTGTGTGGATACGCAAATAAGCATAGAGCAGAAAGACGGCTATGCTTTTGTGGATTGTTAAACTAATTATATTACATTGGAGGCGATATGAAAATGGCAATTAGAAACGCATTAGATAAAACTCTTGAGAAGGTTATCTCGCGCAAACTCCTCGTTTGGGGCACAGCCACAGGCCTTGCTGCCGGCGGGTTTCTCACCAGCGGGGATTGGGTTATGATTTCTGCTCTTTATATTGGTGGCCAGTCGGTCATCGACGCCATAGTCAAACTCAAGGGGGCCTAATGAAGGTCGCCTTGGGTTTTCTAGGCAACTACTGGAAAGAGATCGCCTTAGCTGTGCTGTTATTTGTGGTCTCCTTCTTTTGGTGGCAAGATCACAGAGGTCTCGTAAGCGCATACGACGCCTCTGTCGAAAGCTACGAGATCAGGATAAAGGAATTGAGAGAGAGTTACCAGAGGGAAACTGAGAGAAAAGAGGCTGCCCTAGAGGAATTCAAGGAAAAGGTTTACCTTCTTGAAACGCAGTACCAAGATTATAAGGAAGAGATCGATCGCCTTAAGGGGGCCAGGGTCGAAGATCTTATTGTCTTGCGAAGAGATAACCCGGACCAATTAATCCTCGAAATAGAAGCTAAGTTTGGATTTGAGCATGTGGAATAGGATTGCACAAATACTAATAGTTAGTTTGTTTTTGTGTGCCCAGGCTCATGCTGGGGCTGGTAAGTTTGCCCTATTGCCGCAAGGAGGCATTGTTCCATTTGAGGCAACATGCTTTGATAATGAGGCTACGGCGCAGTTGTTGACCTGGAAGGAGTATCTTGTCCAAGAACAGCAGGCCTTGTGTAGCTATGAGAAAGAAAGAATATCTCTTGATTTCGGCTTAATAGTTGATAATCTCAACATAACGCTGGACGAAACCAGAGTCCGGTACCAGGTCGAGATAGACACGAGAGACGAAGAAATAGAAAAATTAAGAGATATCATAAAGAAAAATAAGAAAATGAATATACCTGTTGTTATCGCGTCAAGCGTGGCAGTTGGTGTCGCTATTGGTTTTGGTTCGTATCACATAGCAAGGAGATGAATATGGAAGACCCGAATAGGATTGCTAGGATAGAGCAAGCTATTGCAAAAAAATATGGACAAGAGACTGTAGACAATCCTCGTAAATATTGGGATGATGCCAAGGAGGAGGATTACAGGGAACAGCTTAAAATATTGGCAGAAAAAGAAAAGAAATACGAAGAGTCCCAAGAGAAAATAGAAGTTGATGGCGTTTTAATGTCTAAAAAACTACTTATTAGAGAAAGGATAAGGAGGGACTGCCCTGTTTGTAAAACCTTTTCTTTTAAGGTTATAGATGACATCTACATGAACAAATATGATTGTTGCTACAAATGCCACGTTCAGTGGGTTCAAGGTAGGGAAGAAAGGTGGATGACAGGTTGGAGACCCTCCCATGGTTTGTATAAGAAGCCTAATTTATTAAAAAGATTATATAAGTTATTAAAAATGTTTATACTAAGGAGAATATTTAAATGGCGAACACATTAGAAATTATTAGAGGAATCTCGCAAGCTGCTGCAAACGTATACGACGGCAGTCATATCGAGGAATATTCTTTTGATGGTAAGGCTCGCCCAGTCGGCCTAAAAAGAGAAGAAGGCAACCCCATCACAGATAAAAGGGTTATGGATGGGTTTGGTGTAAAGTTTCATGGCGATAAGCTTTGTATAACATATCACTCCGAAATTCTGTTAAGAGATGTTTACGCTACCCCTTTTGAGAGTGACATTGAATCTATGATTAATGATATTGCTAAGTTTTTAAAGAAAGAATATAAAGTCATCACTGGTGACTCCCTGAGCCTGACTCCTGTGGGAGAGGTCGAAGTCATAGTGCAGAGTACCTCCCGAGTTCGCACATGGTGCCAGGCCCACAGGTTCTATAATATAGGTTCGATTTCCGACGTAGAGCAAGTTGGCTCCCCCTCCGACAAAAAGATGGATAAAACTTTCAAATCTTTTCTTGACGCAGGCGGCTTTAAGGGCAAGGAACCACGGAACGTCACCAGAAAGAAAGAGTAAGTTAGATGGCTTACGAGCTTTCAAAGAAGCAGATTCTTAAAGAAATAGTTAGGTCGGGCAAGGACCCGGCCTATTTTATTAATAGCTACTGTAGGATATCCCACCCCATGCAGGGGTTGATTCCATTCAAGACCTATCCGTATCAAGACGACATGTTGATTAACTTCAACGACCATAGGTTCAACGTAATTCTTAAGGCTCGACAGCTTGGCATGTCAACCATAGTGTCGGCCTATGTTGTTTGGATGATGCTTTTCCATAGAGACAAGAACGTTCTCGTTATGGCAACTAAGTTTTCGACTGCAACTAATGTTGTGAAGAAAGTCAAAAATATAATGAAAAACCTCCCGGATTGGATAAGAATCTCGGACATCAAAATTGATAATCGCGCCTCTTTTGAGTTAAGTAATGGGTCTCAAATTAAAGCAACTTCCACTTCTGGTGATGCGGGCCGTTCGGAGGCACTGTCACTTCTTGTTATAGACGAGGCAGCACACGTTGAGGGTCTCGAAGATTTGTGGACAGGCTTGTATCCTACATTGTCAACTGGTGGTCGGTGCATAGCCCTTTCGACACCCAATGGTGTTGGAAACTGGTTTCATAAAACCTATGTGGATGCCGAGCAGGGACAAAATGATTTTTTCCATTCCATCCTACCTTGGGACGTACACCCAGAGAGGGACCAAGCATGGTTTGAAAAAGAAACTAGGAACATGTCCAGGAGACAAATCGCGCAGGAGCTTGAATGCAACTTTAATACCTCCGGCGAGACAGTTATTCACGCTGACGACATTGCACATTTGCAAGGATTGTGTTATGAGCCTAAGTACAGGACCGGATTTGATAGAAACTATTGGATCTGGGAAGAACACAGGCCAGGAGAAAATTACTTGCTTATTGCCGACGTAGCCAGAGGTGACGGAAAAGATAGCTCTGCTTTCCATGTTTTTAAAATATCAAACATGGAGCAGGTCGCAGAATATCAAGGAAAGCCGTCTTTAGATATGTATTCTAATATCCTAAACGAAGTTGGCAAAGAATATGGAAATGCCTTGTTGGTGGTTGAAAATATAGGCATAGGAATATCTGTCTTGGAGAAGTTGGAACTTTTGGGATATTCTAATCTTTACTATTCGATTAAGGGATCCCATGAGTTTGTGGAGCAGCGAATTGCATATACAAATTCCAACTCGGTGCCAGGCTTTTCGACCACAACCAAGACCAGGCCTCTTATCGTAGCGAAAATGGAAGAGTTTATAAGAAATAAACTAGTTATTACACATTCTAGTCGCTTGTGCCAGGAGATGAATACTTTTATATGGAACAATGGGAAGCCCCAAGCAATGAGGGGGTATAACGATGATTTAACTATGTCGTTAGCCATCGCTTGCTGGGTGAGAGACACAGCGTTAACAGCCAATAAGAGAGATGAGGAATATAGAGAGGCGTTTTTTAATTCAATGATTTCAACAAATAGACAGTTTAATACCGCAATTCCTGGCATGGCGGGTTATAGAAAGTCTGAGGAATCTTTTGAGGAAGCGAAAATCCAGTATCAAGAATACATGTGGTTAATAAAGGGGTAAATGATGGACGATAGTAAGAAGAGGAACCCAAGGAATCCGACATCGGATCTTTATAAGAGGCTCACTAAGTTATTCTCTGGCCCCATTGTTAGCAGGAGAACCCAACTAGGGAGACGTATACGTAAGCAACAGCTTGATAAATATAGTTCTTTATTCAAGTCAGCTAGTGGCCAAGAGTTTAAGAAGAGTCACTATAATCCTTTTGAGTCTATGAACTCAAATTACATGGCAAACCAAAATCGTACTGAGAGGTACGTGGACTTCGATCAGATGGAGTACATGCCAGAGATAGCCAGCGCGATGGACATATACGCCGATGAGATGACAACCTCGTCTCCTCTCCAAGAGATGCTTCACATAAAGTGTCCCAATGAGGAGCTAAAAGCAATATTGTCTTCTCTCTATAACGATGTCATAAATATAAGGTTTAACTTGTTTGGCTGGGCCAGAACCATGTGTAAATACGGGGATTTCTTTTTATATTTAGACGTGGATGAAGTTTACGGTGTAAGGCATGTTATCGGCCTTCCGCCAAACGAGGTGGAGAGACTAGAAGGCGAAGACAAGACAAACCCTAACTATGTCCAGTTCCAGTGGAACTCTGCTGGCATGACTTTCGAAAATTGGCAAATGGCTCATTTTAGAATCTTAGGTAATGACAAATACCATCCTTATGGCTCCTCCGTTTTGGAGCCAGCTAGAAGAATTTGGAGACAACTAACCCTCATGGAAGATGCCATGATGGCATACCGTATTGTTCGGGCACCGGAAAGAAGGGCCTTTTACGTTGACGTGGGGAACATTCCACCGCAGGATGTAGAGCAGTATATGCAGCGCGTTATGACCTCTATGAAGAGAAACTCTGTTGTAGACCCCTCAACCGGTAAGGTAGACCTTAGGTACAACCCAATGAGCATTGAGGAGGATTACTACATCCCTGTTCGTGGCGGACAAAAGTTTGCTGAGATACAGCCAGTCGGCGGAGGCTCAAACGCTCACGATATCGATGATGTTAAGTATCTTAGAGATAAACTGTTTGCGGCTCTCAAGGTACCTGCCTCCTATTTAACACAGGGAGAAGAGGGCACCGAGGATAAGACAACTCTGGCACAAAAGGATATCCGTTTTGCTCGGACAGTCCAGAGGCTTCAAAGATCCCTAATAACGGAACTTGAAAAAATTGGTATAGTTCATCTCCACACTCTTGGATTCCGTGGGGAGGACCTGATAGGTTTCTCGCTGTCTCTCAACAACCCGTCCAAGATCGCAGAAATTCAAGAGCTTGAGCATTGGAACCAGAAGTTTACAGTTGCTACGGCAGCGACAGAAGGGTTCTTTAGTAAGCGGTGGGTCGCTGAAAACTTATTTGGTATGTCGGAGGAAGACCTTCTCCGCAACAGAAGGGAGATGTTCCATGACCGCAAGCACGATGCAGAAGTTAATGCTGTTGGCGAGGCTGCCGGAGAGGCAGCAGCCACCATGGCAGGCTTAGGTATGGGAGCGCCAGTTGAGACTATGGGCGGGTTTGAGCCCGGTGCTGACCTGCCAGGAGCAGGGGAGCCAATGCCAGAAATTCCTGGCGAAGAGGCCGCAGAGGCCCCGGCTGGAGAAGCTGGGGCAGCGGATGAGACGACCCTTCTGGCTACACCGGGCAAGAGAGATGATGACTCTAAGTGGGTTAGTCCTGACAAGAAAAAGCAGGATAGAAGAAAAACTACGGCACCCAGGATTAAGTCTTATATGAGGCAAGTAACCCCGGAAACCCTCAAGGGCTCGTCCACTAGGAGCAAATTCCCAGGCAAAAAACCAATGGATACTTTCTCTATAGGCGTTTACACTGAAGAGAACTCTAATTATGAAGAGGCACAGGCGTTAGAGGAACAAAAAATTCTCAAAGTTGGCCATGATGTGCATCAATTACTTGAAAATCTAGACAGAACGGAGCAAAATAAAGATGAGGCACAATAAAAAAAGAAATACTGCTTTCTTATATCACGGTTTAGTCAAGGAACTGACAAAATCTGTCTTGCGCTCTGATGGCGAGGCTAAAAAGGCCGTAACTTCCATACTGAAGGAGCATTTCTCTTCTGGCTCTTTGTTGAGCAGAGAATTGGGACTCTATAAGGCTCTATGTGAAACTTCAGGGGTGGAAAAAGACACCGCAGAAAAGATTTTGTTGGAAGTTAAGAGGGTTTACCACTCTATGGGGCAAGACGAAATCTTTGATGAACAGAGTGAGGTTATTAAAAAGATCAATACAGATCTATCCAAGAGTGTTTATTCTAATTTTATACCAAATTATAAAATGTTAGCTACGATCTCACAAATGTTTGACAAAAAGACTCCGATAAACAAGAGGGTTATCCTAGAACAGAAAGTTGTCGAAACACTCACATCAAAGATAGTTCAACAAGTCCAGATGAAGCATATTGATAATATTACTTATAATGTCTTTGTTAGTAAATTCAACGAGAAGTACGGCGACATGCTGAACGAAAACCAAAAAATGTTACTGTCTAAATACGTAACAATTTCCCCGGATACAATTATTGAGTTTAAGCTTTATGTGAGCGATGAGATAAACAGACTCAAGGAAATGGTGAAGGGCCTGCAAAAAAATAAAGATGTTTTGCTGGATGAGGTGCTTAGCGGCAAAAGCAAAGAGGTTATGGGTGTTTTGAATTCGTTTGCTGAGCAAAAAATAAATGATGATATGGTACGCAAAATATTAAAAATTCAAGCCCTAGAAGTGGAGAAGTAATAATGCCCGACGTGAGGATTAGGTTTACTCCATCCGAAAAAAAGGTTTTACTGAGGGTTGTCGATGAAGACGAGGTCCTTGGTTCGTTCACCATTAAGGCAAAAAAAACTTTTGACGGAAACATAATCATCTATGGTCACGAGGACATATACATAGTTCTTAAACCGGAACAGGAAAAGATAGTTACCTTCAAGAAGGAAAATGTAAACGGAGACATATCGTATGGTGCCGCCGATAGACTCTTTAATTATCTTGTCTCCAGGGGAGTTATCGACCCAGGGACCATTCAAGGGGGCTCGACTCTCGACTCATTCGAGGCAGCGATACCAGAAACTGATATTAAGATTCCAATGAAGGTTCTTCTTCTGGCTATATCAAAGTGGTTGGAGAAGGAAGAACCGTACTCCGAGTACGGGCAGGACTACGAGGACATGATGGCTGATAGGTATGTCGATCCCGACGATGAGGAGTCGACAGAACTGGGAGAGATCCCCCAAGACAAAGAAAAGGGCTCGATCATCCCAGGCTACTACAGAAGCCCCTATTGGATGAGTTATATGTTAGAACAAAAGGAGGGATGATGGATCTTTTATGGTTCATTCTGGCTTCATATGGCATGACGTTTTTAATCGTTTACGCCAGTATTTTTAGAAAGATACGACCGCGTCCGGAATGGTTGTGGGGTATCGGAAAGCTTTTTCACTGTGCGCTGTGTATGGGATTCCATGTCGGATGGTTTTTATTTGCCATTAATAGGTGGACAGAACTATTTACTTTTGACTACACGTTAGCGAATTTTTTAATTTGCGGTTGCGTGGGATCAGGGACTTCATATATGTTGAGCATGCTAATCCAAGATAAGGGGGTGAGATATGTCACTACAGTGCAACATCGTAAGACGTAGTTGGTACCTACGTCCAGTCGCACGCTGCTGTTCCGGGTCTTAACTCGGGCGGGTAGCGCCCGCGATAGGAGTTTTCATTATGTCTAAAAAGTTATTAACAGAATACTTTGC